>Ga0256844_10000200_pt1 | contig 24126 bp, 27 predicted proteins | sample MusselsmetaG_FD_189100 | JGI IMG/M metagenome (GOLD analysis project Ga0256844, IMG submission 189100) | Mussel associated microbial communities from hydrothermal vent at the East Pacific Rise, Pacific Ocean - Mussels | ecosystem: Host-associated > Mollusca > Shell > Unclassified ... | reverse complement strand
CACTAAACATATAGGCAACGTTCATGTACAATTAACCAATACAGAATAACTACATAAAAAAGCCTAGTAAAAAAAATTACTAGGCTTTTTATATATACTAAAATATAAATTTTACATCATCCCTGGCATTCCTCCACCCATTGAAGGTGGTGCCATTGGAGTATCTTCTTTAATATCTACTAAAGCACATTCAGTTGTTAAAATCATTCCAGCAACAGAAGCTGCATTTTCTAATGCGACACGTGTTACTTTTGTAGGATCAATAATACCAGCTTTAAACATACTTACATATTCATCTGTTTTAGCATTAAAACCAAAGTCATTTTTACCTTCTAAAATTTTATTGATTACTACAGAACCTTCTCCACCTGCATTTTCAACAATAGTACGTAATGGCGCTTCAATTGCTTTTGCTACAATTTGAATACCTGTAACCTCATCTAAATTATCGGTAGTTAATTTTTCTAATACAGAAATAGCTCTTACTAAAGCAACTCCACCACCAGCAACAATACCTTCTTCAACTGCGGCTCTTGTAGCATGAAGCGCATCATCTACTCTATCTTTTTTCTCTTTCATTTCTACTTCACTTGCAGCACCAACATACAATACGGCAACTCCTCCAGCTAATTTAGCTAAACGTTCTTGTAATTTTTCTTTATCGTAATCTGAAGTGGTAGTCTCAATTTGAGATTTTATTTGTCCTACTCTACCTTTAATGTTAGATTTATCTCCAAAACCATTAACAATAGTAGTATTATCTTTGTCAATTTCTACTCTTTCACAAGTACCTAACATATCAATAGTAGTATTTTCTAAAGTAAAACCTCTTTCCTCAGAAATTACTGTTCCACCAGTTAATATGGCAATATCTTCTAGCATAGCTTTACGTCTATCACCAAAACCTGGTGCTTTTACTGCAGCAATTTTTAATGCTCCACGCAATTTATTTACTACCAAAGTAGCTAATGCTTCACCATCAATATCTTCAGCAATAATTAATAAAGGTCTTCCTGATTTAGCTACAGGTTCTAAAACTGGAAGAATATCATTCATGGTAGAAATCTTTTTATCGTATAATAAGATAAAAGGATTTTCCATATCGGTTTTCATTTTTTCTGAATCGGTTACAAAATAAGGTGATAAATAACCTCTATCGAATTGCATTCCTTCTACAATATCCACATAAGTTTCCATTCCTTTTGCTTCTTCAATAGTAATAACACCTTCTTTACCAACTTTATTAAAAGCTTTTGCAATTAACTCACCAACAGATAAATCATTATTTGCAGATATGGTTGCTACTTGTTTAATTTTATCTCCTTTTTCAACTGACTGTGATTGTTTGTGTAAATCTTTAACAATAGCTGCCGTTGCTTTATCAATTCCTCTTTTTAAATCTAAAGGGTTTGCTCCTGCTGCAACATTTTTTAAACCTTCTTTTACAATTGCTTGTGCAAGAACTGTTGCTGTTGTAGTTCCATCACCTGCTAAATCGTTAGTTTTTGAAGCTACTTCTTTAACCATTTGAGCTCCCATATTTTCTAAAGGATCTTCTAATTCTATTTCTTTAGCAACACTTACACCATCTTTAGTAATAGTTGGTGCTCCAAAAGATTTTCCAATTACTACATTTCTACCTTTTGGTCCTAGAGTTACTTTTACTGCATTTGCTAATGCATCTACACCACGTTTTAATCCGTCACGTGCTTCTATATCAAATTTTATATCTTTTGCCATCTCTAATGTATATTTGTTTTTTGTTTATGGTTGTTGGTTGTAAGCTTTAACCAAAACGGTTTACTTTAATTTTATTTATTTGTGCTAAGCATTAAGCCTATAGCCTAAAGCTTATAGCTAATTAAACAATCGCAAAAATATCGCTTTCACGCATGATTAAATAATCTTTACCATCTAATTTTAATTCTGTTCCTGCAAATTTACCATACAATACTTTATCTCCTACTTTAACAGTTGTAGGTTCATCTTTTGTTCCTTTACCAACAGCAACAACAACACCTTGTTGTGGTTTCTCTTTAGCTGAATCTGGAATAAATAATCCTGATGCTGTTTTTGTTTCTGCAGCAATAGGCTCAATTACTACTCTATCTGATAATGGTTTTATATTTACTTTACTCATATTTAATTATATTTTATATTATTAATTCTTTATCATTCAAATCCAAAATTATGCCATCCAAAAATAGTGAATAAAAGTGACACTTTTACAAAATAAAAATGCCAACGTTATGACACGTTGGCATTTTAAATAATTAAGGGAAACTAATTATTCGCTTTTTTTATCTGTAGAAACTGGTGCGTTAGTTGTAGTTGCATCATTAGAAACTGGTGCATCTTTTTTAACTTTAACATCACTAATTGTTTCTTTTAGATTTGTATCTGAATTTATTTTTGTTCTTGGAATAGCAAAGTTTGATACTAAAATTAATCCAACTAAAAAGACTGCTAATGTCCACGTTGCTGTATCTAAAAATTTGTTTGTGTTTTGAACTCCTCCTATTTGAGAACTTCCACCAAATGAACCATCTAATCCACCACCTTTAGGGTTTTGAACCATTATGATTAAAATTAATAAAAGTGCTACTATTACAATTAAGATTAAAAATATTGTGTAACTCATGATTTATTTTTTTGTATAAATTTTATTGCTTTAATTCTGTCTGCAAAGAAACTACTTTTTTCTGGATATTTCAAACTTAATATTTTAAAAGCTGTAATTGCCTTATTATATTTTTTTTGCTCTAAATAAACTCTTGCTAAAGTCTCTGTCATTAACGCAGTATTTTCTGTTACACTCTCAATAGCTACATCTTTGATTTTCTGAGTTTTATCAGGTTTTATTTTTGGTTTTTTTTCAATGAAATTATCTATTAAATTTAATTGTTTTGATAACTTTGAACCTTGAATATTTTTTATTTTTTTTTCTGATTTTACTTCTTTTACTCTTTTAATTGGTTCTTTAGAAGTCAAATTTAACCACTCATTAAATGAAAATTCGTCAGATTTTGAAAAATTTAATGGTTTTCCTAATTCTAATTCTTCTTCTCTTTCAGAAATATTATTATTTTGTGAAGTTAACTTATCATCTTCACTTTTTTTAATAATATCTTCAACAAAAGAAATATTTTCTTTCTCTTGAGTTGCAATGGAAGCCGTTAAGTGCTCAATAAGTTTAGAATCTACTACTTCAATATCATTAATTAAATTTGTTTCTTCTTTTGATGATTTATCAAAATCAAAAACATCAGAAGTTATAAAATCAAATAAAACTGTTCTATTTGTTGTATAAGCAGCAACCTTTTTTAAAGTATTATTATATTTAAAACTTTTTTGCAATTTTAATCCTTTAAGATGAAGTACTTGTGCTGTTTGAAAATAAGGATATTCCTCCAATATAGATTCTAAAGAAATAACATCTTCTTTAGCCATCTGATTTGGATTTAATGATAAATATATAAATTCCTCTTTATTCATAATTGTAATTATACAACAAAAGTAAAGTTATATTTACTTTTTATTTACTAATTTTCTAATTTTTATATTAAAATAAGCATAAATCAATGTCATTACGGGACTTATAAGGTTAAAAAATGCATAAAACACATAATCATAAGTTGAAACTCCTAATGTTTTAGATTGATATGCTCCACCTGTATTCCAAGGAAATAGAATTGAAGTTACTGTTCCTGCATCTTCTAATGTTCTACTCAAATTTTCTGGTGCTAAACCTTTATCTTGAAACGCTTTTTGATACATTTTACCTGGAACAACAATAGCTAAATATTGATCTGAAGCTGTACCATTAAAAAATATACAGGTTGCTGTTGTACTTGCAAATAATCCAAAAGTTGAATTCGCTACTTTTAATAAGCTATCGCTTATTTTTTGTAATGCGCCAATTTCTTGCATAATTCCACCAAAAAACATTGCACATAATATTAACCAAATAGTAGACAACATTCCTTTCATTCCACCTGATGAAAATAACTCATTCTGATCTAAAATTTCATTTCCTGAAGGAATATAAACACTTCCTGTCATAGCATTCATTACTCCTTTATAAGCAGAATTAAAGGTAAATTCTTTTGCTTCTGCAATTTTCATTACAATTTCTGGTTGAAAAATTACAGCAAAAACTCCTGCTAATAATGTACCAATAAATAATGCCGTTAATGGTTTTGCTTTATTAAGAATTAAAACAATCACTACTATTGGTACAATAAATAATAATGGTGTTATATAAAATGTATCTTTAATACTTAATAATAAAGCTGAAGTATCTTCCATTTGATTAGAACTATAATTAAATCCTAAAATAAGAAATATTACAAAAGTGATAATAAAAGTTGGTATAGTAGTATAAGCCATGTATTTTACATGAGTAAAAACATCTGTTCCTGCCATTGCTGGTGCTAAATTGGTAGTATCGGATAGAGGAGACATTTTATCTCCAAAATATGCTCCAGAAAGTACTGCTCCTGCAATCATACCTAAGGGTAAACCCATTGCTTTACCAATTCCCATTAAAGCTATACCAATAGTTGCTGTTGTTGTCCAAGAACTACCTGTTGCTAATGATATAATTGACGAAATAATTAATGCTGCCACCAAAAAAAATGTTGGATTTAAGATTTGTAATCCATAATAAATCATAGTTGGAATAATACCACTAATAAGCCAAGTACCTGCTAAAGCACCAACCATTAATAAAATAAAAATTGCTGAACCTGTTGATTTTACATTATCAACTACTGCTTCAAGCATATCTTCATAAGTAACATTTTTAGAAAATCCAATAATAGCAGCAACTACTCCTGCAAAAATTAATGCAAATTGATTTGCTCCACTTGTTGCATTATCACCATAAATATATACATTATATGCTAAAAGAATTACCAAAATAATTATTGGAAAAAGAGCTTGTAGAAAAGTTATTTTTGGATAGCTTGTTTGATTATTCATAAAATAAATTTAAAGCGTAATGTTAAGCTTTTTTAATGAATTTTAAAAATATATTGTCAACTTATAATTGATTTATTAAATAAGTTTTGAAATTTAAAATATTTTTAAGTTCTTTACATTTTAAAAATAACAAATGCCAAATAATATTCCTAAAATAGAAGCTGATGATTTTTATCTAAATGATAAAGGATATCGTGTTTTTAAAGAAAAATATCATTTAAAAAGAGGTTATTGTTGTTTGAACACTTGTAAACATTGTCCTTTTGGGTTTGATAAAAAAACAGGGAGATTTTTAAAAAAATAATCTGTTTTATAAAACTTTTAATATTTAACTTTTCAATCTTTTAATTTAAGCTTACTTTTGCTTTTATGATTACATCCAATCAAATAAAAGATTTATTAGAACGTATTAATAAATTAAAAACTTACCTTGATATTGATAAGAAATTAATTATTATTTCAAATGAAGAAGAAAAAGCTTCAAATCCAGATTTTTGGAATAATCCAAAAAAAGCTGAAATCTTAATGAGATCATTACGTAGCACTAAAAAATGGGTTACAGATTATAATAAAGTAAAAGCTGACGCTGAAGATACACAAGTATTATTCGATTTTTATAAAGATGATGATGCATCTGAAGAAGAAGTTATTAGTCAGTTTGATACAACTCTACAGTTATTAGAAGAATTGGAATTTAAAAATATGCTTTCTGACGAAGGTGATAATTTAAGTGCTGTATTACAAATTACTGCTGGAGCTGGAGGAACTGAAAGTTGTGATTGGGCTCAAATGCTTATGAGAATGTATATGATGTGGAGCGAAAAACAAGGTTATAAAATTAAAGAATTAAATTTTCAAGCTGGAGATACTGCTGGTATAAAAACAGTAACTTTAGAAATTGAAGGTGAATATGCTTTTGGATATTTAAAAGGCGAAAATGGTGTACATAGATTAGTAAGAATTTCTCCTTTTGATAGCAATGCAAAAAGACATACATCTTTTGCTTCGGTTTATGTTTATCCATTAGTTGATGATACTATTGAAATAGAAATAAATCCTGCTGATATTACATGGGATTTTGCTCGTTCTGGAGGTGCAGGTGGACAAAATGTAAACAAAGTTGAAACTAAAGCAATATTACGTCATAAACCAACAGGGATAATGATTGCTAACTCAGAAACTCGATCTCAACTCGAAAATAGAGAAAAAGCAATGCAGATGCTAAAATCTCAATTATACGAAATTGAATTGCAAAAACAACGTTCTAAACGTGACAGTATAGAGGATAATAAAATGAAAATTGATTTTGGATCTCAGATTAGAAACTATGTAATGCATCCTTATAAATTAGTAAAAGATGTACGTACAGGTCACGAAACAGGAAATGTTGATGCTGTAATGAATGGCGATATTGATGGATTTATTAAAGCTTTTCTAATGGGAAATAAAAAATAACTAATTTAGCCTTTAATTTATTAAAACATTGTAATTTTAACTTAATTTTCAAAATAAAATCTTGAATATATTTAATAAAATACGAAATTCTAATATTTACACATCTCCATGGATTGTTCTTATAATAGATATATCTATTGTTGTACAAACATATATTGTAGCAAACTTATTGTACTATAATTTTAAATTAAGTATTTATGATATTTTTCTATTCCACCAATTACCGTTTTTAATTATTATATCGTTTATTAGTTTTATCTTAGTAGGATCACACAAAGGTATAATAAGGCACACTGGTATTAATGACGCTTTTAATGTTTTTATAGCTGCAAGTTTATTAACTTTTTTTACTGCATTATCTGTTTATATTAATAGAAATATTGGACCATATAGAATTAAACTTTTTATTCCTAATTCTATTTCTATATTGCTTATTCATTTTTTATTAAATGTTATTGTCTTAATTGCAAGTAGGTTTATTTTTAAACGAATTTATCAAATACTAATTACTAGTAATATTTCTAGCACAAATACATTAATTTATGGAGCTGGAGACTCTGGTCTTATTACATATGCTACTATAGCAAATGATAAAAATAGTAGTTATAATGTAATCGGTTTTATTGATGATGATAAGTCTAAAATTGGTAAACAATTTAATAGAACAAAAGTTTATTCTTTCTCTCAAATAACAGATAATTTTATAAAAAAAAATAAAATTAATGATATAATTATTTCAATCCAAAAAATAAATAATTTACGATTATTAGAAATATCTGATGAATTAGTTACTAAGAATGTAACTGTAAAAATAGTTCCTCCAGTTGAACAGTGGATTGATGGTGATTTAAATGTAAATCAAATTAAAGATATTAAAATTGAAGATTTACTTGATCGCTCACCTATAAAATTAGAAAACCCTACTTTAAAAAAAGAATTTTATAAAAAAACCATTTTAATAACTGGAGCAGCTGGCTCTATTGGAAGTGAATTAACTAAACAAATATCTTTATATGATTATAAAGAATTACTTATTTTAGATCAAGCAGAATCTCCATTATATGATCTTCAACAAGACTTAAAAAGAAATAATACTAAAAACTATAAAGCTTTAATTTTTGATATTAGAAATATAGAACGATTAGAAGATATCTTTAAATTATATAAAATTGATATTGTTTTTCATGCTGCTGCGTATAAACATGTTCCGTTAATGGAAAACAATCCATATGAAGCTGTAAGAGCCAATGTTAGAGGTACTAAAAACGTAATGGATTTATCTGTTAAATATAAAGTTGATAAATTTGTAATGGTATCTACAGATAAAGCTGTAAACCCTACAAACGTAATGGGTGCTACAAAAAGAGTTGCAGAAATTTATGCAAAATGCTTACAAGAAAATAGTATTACTAAATTTATAACTACTCGTTTTGGAAATGTATTGGGTTCAAATGGCTCTGTTATTCCATTATTTAAAAAACAAATTTTACAAGGAGGACCTTTAACTGTTACACATAAAGAAATAACCCGTTATTTTATGACAATTCCTGAAGCTTGTCAATTAGTACTAGAAGCTGGTTCAATGGGGAATGGTGGCGAAATTTATGTTTTTGATATGGGTAAATCTGTAAAAATATTCGATGTAGCAAAAAAAATGATACATCTTTCTGGTTTTAAATATCCTGATGATATAGATATTAAAATTGTAGGTTTAAGACCTGGTGAAAAACTTTATGAAGAATTATTAAGTAATGAAGAAAACACACTTCCAACATATCATGATAAAATAATGATTGCAAAAGTGAATACTCTTGATTATAAAATAAAAACTAAATTAATTAATGAATTATCTAAACTTAGATACGATTCTAAAATTGATATTGTTAAACAACTTAAAACAATTGTTCCTGAATATATTTCTAAAAATTCTGTATATGAAGAGCTCGATAAATAATCATTTTGCTCTATTCACCAAGAACACACCAAATAGTATTATTAAACCAGAAAACATTTGAGTAACAGTTAAACGTTCACCATCAAGAAATCCCCAAAAAACTGCAACAATAGGTATTAAATAAGTAACTGATGTGGAAAATATTGGTGATGAAATTTGTAATAATTTATTAAAAAATGTCTTAGCAATAGCAGTTCCAATAATAGCAAGAATCGAAATGTATAATAATGACTTATTTGTTGTTTCATTAAACTCAACTTCTTTAAAGAAATTTGTATTAAATAATATAATTAAAGCTGGTAACAAAACTATAGTAAATGATGCTGTTGTTATAGCCAAAGGTTTAACCTCTTGTAAATATCTTTTCACAATATTTGCGTTAAAAGCATAACCTACAGATGCTAATAATATCATTAACGGATATTTATAATCTGATATATTTGTTATTGAATGACCGTTAACAATTAATAAGATTGTTCCTATTAACCCTATTAATATACCAAATATTTGATTTTTTTTAAATGTAAATCCAAATACTAAAGACCCAATTATTAAAGCATTAAAAGGCACAAAAGAGTTTAATATGGCTGCAATAGCACTATCCATATTATCTATTGCAATAGCAAATAAAAACACAGGAATTAGAGTTCCTAAAACAGTACTAGTTGTTATATGAATCCAATTTTTAGCACTTAACTTAAGTATACTTTTAAATCCAAACGGAAGCAATACAATTGTTGTTATTATCATTCTTAAAGAACCAACTTGTATAGGATTTAATCCAACAAGTGCATACTTCATTAATATAAATGAACTTCCCCAAACAAGAGAAAGTGCAATTAGATAAACCCATTTTTTAGTATTGTTAGGCATTAGAATATCTTTTTTTTAATTTATTAGAAATATAAACTCCTAAAAGTATTAAAACTCCAGAAATCAATTGCCACAATGTAACTATTTCACCATCAAGAAATCCCCAAAACAAAGCTACAATAGGTATTAAATAAGTAACCGAAGATGCAAAAACTGCAGAAGACACTTTAACCAATTCGTTATACATTACCATAGCTAAAGCTGTCCCAATTGCTCCTTTAAATAAAATATAAAATAATGAGTTTATTTGAACTGGACTTCCATCATAAACACTAAAAAAATCTGTATAATATAAAACAATTATTGAAGGTATTAATGTTAATAAAAAAGTAGCTGTTGTAATACTCAATGCACTTAAATCGGTTAATTTATTCATGATTAAATTGGAGTTTAATGCATAACCCAAAGAAGAAAAAACAACTAATAATGAATAAATATAATCACCGGATCCTTCGTAAAAATTACCAGTTAAAAAATAAACTGACAATCCAATAAAACCAATAATTAAACCTATAATTTGATTTTTAGAAAAACGAACTCCGAATAATAAAAAACCTAAAATTAATGTATTTAAAGGTGTTAATGAATTTAATATTGTAGTTATCGAAACACCTATTTTACTAATAGCTATTGTCCACATAAATGAAGGTATAAATGTAGAAAATAAAGCTATTATCAATAAAGTTGTAAAATGTTTTTTCTTTATCTGTTTTAAACTTTTAAATCCAAAAGGTAATAATACAAAAGCAGAAAAAATCATGATTAATGCTCCTACTTGATAACCATTAAAAACTGAAGTTGCTTTTTTTATTAAAAAATTAGATGTTCCCCAAATTAAGGATAAACCAATTAAATAAAACCACTTTAAATTACTTTGCTTCATATTATTTGTTAAATCCTGACAAAAATCGACAATTTTTTAAATAAACATGTACTTTTGTTTTCTAAATTAAAATATTTAACATTATGAAGTCTTTAATATATATCCTATTTAGTTTTATAATAATATCATTCACAATTTCTTGCAATAAGGAAAAAACTAATAATAATCCCATAGTAACTAATGTTGTAAAAACTCCAAAGTTTGAAAAAATGGAATTCCATATTAAAGGTATGACATGTGAGATTGGTTGCGCCAGATTAATTGAATCTAAACTTTCAAAGACTAAAGGTGTGAAATTTTCTAAAGTTAGCTTTAAAGACAGTTTAGGAATGGTTGAGTATGATACCAATTTACTATCTAAAAAAGATATTAATAACATAGTTGACAAAATTGCTGATGGAACTCTTTACAAAGCATCTGATAATAAAACAGTTACTAATTTTACTAAAATTAAATAAAATCTTGATTTTAAGCTAAAATTGTTTATGTTTGCCTTTAACATTACTATTAACTAAAAATATTAAATGATGAAATTAATTAAAGGAATTTTGGCAATTGCCATTTTAAGTTTATTATTTGTTTCTTGTGAAGAAGCAAAAAAAGGAGCTAACGCTGTAAAAGACGGAGTTGAAACTGCTGCCTCTAAAACTGCTGATGCTGCAAAAGGTGCTGCTGACGCAACTGCTAACGCTGCAAATAAAACTGCTGACGCTGTAAAAGGTGCTGCTGGAGATGTTAAAGATGCAGTAACTGGTAAAAAATCTTGTGGACCAGATTGTAAAAAAGCTTGTTGTGCAAATAAAGATGCAAAAAAACATGTTTGTGATGCAACTTGTAAAGAAAAAGGATGTACTCATAAAGCTGACGATAAAGCTCATGTTTGTGATGCAACTTGTAAAGAAAAAGGGTGTTCTCATAAAGCTGACGCTAAAGCTCATGTTTGTGATGATAACTGTAAAAAGAATGGTTGTACTGCTCATAAAGCATAACACTAACTTATTAAAATATTTAAAAGGCTGTCTAAAAAGACAGTCTTTTTTTGTATCTTTATTTTGTGGAAATAATAAAATCACATAGAAAAATAATTCATGTTGATATGGATGCTTTTTATGCATCGGTAGAACAAATGGACAATCCTAAATTAATTGGAAAACCATTAGCTGTTGGAGGAAGTGGTGAACGTGGCGTAATTTCTGCTGCAAGCTATGAAGCAAGAAAATTTGGAGTTTACTCTGCCATGAGTGGTAATTTAGCGCGTAAAAAATGTAAAAATTTAATCTTTGTAAAACCACGTTTTGAACGCTATTCTGAAATATCAAAGCAAATAAAAAAAATATTTTTTGATTATACTGATTTAGTTGAACCTCTATCATTAGATGAGGCATACCTTGATGTAACCCAAAATAAAAAGAACAATCCTTCAGCAACATTAATTGCCAAAGAAATAAGAGCGCGTATTAAAAAAGAAGTTGGATTAACAGCATCTGCAGGAATATCATCAAGTAAATTCATTGCTAAAATTGCTTCGGATATTAATAAGCCTAACGGGCAAAAAACAATATTACCCGAAGAAATTATTCCATTTTTAGAAAAATTACCAATCGAAAAATTTTATGGTATTGGGAAGGTTACAGCTTCAAGAATGTACAACTTAGGAATCTTTAACGGAAATGATTTAAAAAGTAAATCAGAAGAATTTTTAATTCAACATTTTAATAAATCTGGTGCTTATTATTACAAATTAGTTAGAGGAATTCATACAAGCGAAGTAAAACCAAATAGAATACGAAAAAGTGTTGCAGCTGAACATACCTTTAGAACAAATCTAACTTCGGAAGTATATATATTAGAACAGTTAGAAAAGGTTGCCAATGAAATTGAATATAGGCTAAAAAAAGCTAAAGTTGCAGGAAAAACCATTACTTTAAAAATAAAATATAGTGATTTTACACAGCAAACACGAAGTAAAACATTACCGTTTTTTATTAAAGAAAAAGCAATGGTTTTAGAAACTGTAAAAGAATTATTATATCAAGATATACTAAAAAACTCCGTTAGATTAATTGGTATTTCAATAACAAACCTCAACATTAATTCTAAAAAGAAAGAAAAAGTAATTGATATGCAGCTAAAATTTGATTTTTAGCTATATTAAAATATTTCTTTTCTTTTTCGTTTAATTCCTTTTTTCCATGCAACAACTCCAATAAATATTAAAAAGAAAGGATAAAAAAATATCCTATTCATGTAGACAACTCCTAAAATCAACCAAATAATTGCTCCAAAAATGGCTATTTTACCAGCAATTACACCATTTTTAATTCCAAAAGTAGATAGACCTAAAGACTCCTCTTCAATTTCATATATTTCTGTTTGTAATTTTTTTTCTTCAAATTGTCTTTTAGCTACTGGGTCTTCAATAAAATCTTTACACGTTTCAATAAAAGAGGCTTTTTCGTTTGTCAATGAACAAACCATTCCCTTTTCCATAGTAAATTTTTGATTAACACACTGTTTGCAAAGTTCAAATAGTTCTTTTTTCATGTTATATTGATTTTCACAAAAGAACAAAATATATTATTAAAATCAAAAAAATAAAATACATTTTAGATTTTAATAATAAACTACAGAATTACACTAAATTTGTAATAGACATATTTTAAAATCGGAATAATTTTTGATATAAATCTCATAATTAAATACTTAAGCCATGAAAAAAATAATCTTATTACTCTTAACAATAATATTTTTATGGAATTGTAATTCCACTAAAAATATGAATACTACAAAAAAAGATAATCCTGTTCGAATTGCCAATGATGAATTAGAATATGAAATCACTATTTTTGATATTGGTTTTGAGACTTACTTAAATACTATTGCAAAACCAATGAATTACTATTCTGAAAGTTATTTAGAAACCAAAAATAAATTTTATGTATCAACTTGGAACCAAAGAGCTCGTGACCCTTTACATAACAACAGTGATATCTATGAAAATATAATTGATTATGATTATAACATACATTATGGCTTAGAAGTTAACTATAAACTGTATAATTATTTTAAATTTGTAGAATATAAATATAAAGAACACTTATAATGAAATTAGATATTTTGGCTATTGGAGCTCATCCAGACGATATTGAATTAGGTTGTGGAGCAACCATTGCTAAAGAAGTTTCTTTAGGAAAAAAAGTTGGTGTTTTAGATTTAACTCGCGGTGAGTTAGGTACAAGAGGATCTGCTGAAATTAGAGATAAAGAAGCTAAAATGTCTGCTGAAATTTTAGGGTTAACTATTCGTGAAAATCTAGCTTTTGCTGATGGTTTCTTTATAAATAACAAAGAACATCAATTAGAAATTATTAAAATAATAAGAAAATATCAACCAGAAATTATTTTATGTAATGCTATTGAAGACCGTCATATTGATCATCCAAAAGGAAGTGAGTTAGTAAGTAATGCTGCTTTTTTATCAGGTTTACGAAAAATAGAAACTAAATTAGATGGTAAACAACAATCACATTGGAGACCAAAACATGTTTATCATTATATACAATGGAATAATATAAAACCAGACTTTGTTATAGACATTTCTGAATTTATTAATGTAAAATTAGAAGCTGTAAAAGCATACAGCTCACAATTTTACAATCCAGATAGTAAAGAACCTATTTCACCAATTACAAGTGAAAATTTTTTAGATAGTATAACTTATAGAGCAAAAGATTTGGGAAGACTAATTGGAGTTGACTATGCAGAAGGCTTTACTACAGAAAGATATGTTGCAGTAGATTCTTTAAGTAAATTAATTTAATTTTTTTATTGCTACATTTAATAAATATATTACATTTGCAGCGCTAAAATATTTTAGCACGTTCATGAGAAGAACTAAAAACAAAAATGGTGGTTGTAGCTCAGTTGGTTAGAGCATCGGTTTGTGGTACCGAGGGTCGTGGGTTCGAATCCCATCTTCCACCCAAAAAAGCTTATAATCATTTGATTATAAGCTTTTTAAATTTTTAGGAGACAAAAATTAATAAACTTGCTTTTTAATAGTTTTTTTTAATTAAATTTATAACAATAAAAATCAGTCTTCTAAAATGGCAAAGAAAGGAAAAGCTAAAAACGGAATTAATAAAGCTAAGCATACAAAACTTCTTAATCAAAAGAAAAATAAAATTAAACGTAAAAAAGAATTAAATAAACTACGTTTAAAAGATTTGAATGCAAACATTAATAAAGTTAAAGAATAAATGCATAAAAATAATATTCATAATAATAATATTCATAATAATAATTATAACTTTGATGCATTAATTAATACTTATACTTTATTAAAAGATTTTGTTTTTATTAATAAATTTAATACAAAAACAATTGATTTTTCAAACCCTAAAGCAGTCAAGGTATTAAATACTGCATTAATAAAAAACCATTACAATATTAATTATTGGAAATTTTCAGATGAAAATCTTTGTCCTCCAATACCAAGTAGAGTTGATTATATTCATCATCTAAATGATTTAATAGAACCATCTAAAAACATTAAGGTTTTAGATATTGGAACAGGTGCAAGTTTAATTTATCCTTTATTAGGGAATGCTATTTACAATTGGAAATTTATAGCAACAGATATTGATATTAAATCGATTGAAAATGCTCAAGAAATAATATCTAAAAATAAATTAGAAAAAAATATTAATCTACGTTTACAATCTAATAAAAAAAACATTTTAAATGGTATAATTTTAGCTGATGATTATTTTAATGTAAGTATGTGTAATCCACCTTTTTATAAATCTGAGGAAGAAGCTCTAAAAGCAACCAGTAGAAAATTGAAAAATCTTAACATTACTACCAAAGAACGCAACTTTAGTGGAAATGCTAATGAATTATTGTATAATGGCGGTGAAAAAGCTTTTTTGCATAATTACATTTTCCAAAGTAAACAATATAAGGAGCAATGTGAATGGTTTACTAGCTTAGTTTCTAAAAAAGAATTATTAAAAGATTTAAAACGCTCTTTAAAAAAACTTAATGCTAAAGATATCAAAGTAATAAATATGGAACAAGGCAATAAGATTAGTAGAATATTGGCTTGGAGGTTTAAATAATTTTATAAATAACCAACCTCTTTGTTAGCAAACTCCTCCACTACACCATTTTCTAATTCAATTTGCAATAAACCAATTACCGAAACACCTTTTATTTTACCCATAAACTGTTTATTATTTGCAATAAACATAGAAGGTCTCTTCTTTTTAAAAAGTACTTTTTCATAATCCATTTTTAATTGACTAAAAGAATTATTTTCAAGTCTTAGTATTTGCTTTCTGATTGAGTTAATTAAATCATTTAAGAGTAAACCTCTATCAAAATTTTTATTAAGCTCCTTTTTTAAAGAAGTTACATTAGTCAAATCATCACTAAATAAAAACTGATTTACATTTAACCCAATTCCAACAATACTATGTTTAATTTTAACATCTCTAACGCTATTCTCTATTAATATTCCGCAAATTTTATTGTTCTCTGCCATTATGTCGTTTGGCCATTTTATTTTTGTTTGAGGTAAATAGTTAATTAAAACATTATAAATTCCAATAGCAATTGCAAAATTTAAATAAGCACTTTTCTCAATGAACAAATCATCAAACTTAATCAAAATACTAAATAACAAGTTTTTACCTACTTTAGATATCCACTTATTAGTACTCTGTCCTTTTCCTGAATATTGAAAATTAGCACTCACAACAGTGAAATTTTCTTGCTCAATTTTAGCATTTAATTGCTTTAAATATTGATTTGTAGAACCAATGGCATCAAGTTTGTACAATTTCATATATTAAAAGGATGTTTTATTGTAGTTTTATTAAAAATATAAGCGATAAAATTAATACATTTGCAGTTAATATAATAATTTGAATGATAAAAAAAGAAGTAAATAACGACCTATTAATTAGCGAGATAATTAAAGGGATTGAAGAAGTAAAAGGAGAAAATATTACTTTAATAGATTTAAGAGATTTAGAAAATACTGTTTGTGATTATTTTATAATTTGCGATGGTAATTCAAACACTCAAGTAAGCGCCATTTCTGGATCAGTACAAAAAATGGTTGGAAAAAATGCACAAGAAAAACCATGGCATGTAGAAGGTGAAGGAAATTCAGAATGGATTTTGGTAGACTATGTTAATGTAGTTGTACATATTTTTCAAAAACAAATTAGAGAATTTTATGCTTTAGAAGAACTTTGGGGTGATGGAAAAACAACTCAAATTACAAGTAAATATTAATTAAACTTTGGCTAAATTATAAAAATGAGCGATAAAAAAGACTATAAAAAAACACCTAGCAAACAAAGTAAAAATCAGCCTAAAGAGTTTAAATTTAATTTTACTTGGATTATTTATGCTGTAATTTTTACTGTAATAATGTCTTACATGTTATTTGGTGAAGATGATGCAAAAGGTAAAGTAAGCTATACTGAGTTTAAAGAAATCTTTGTTAAAAATGATATTGAAAAAGTTAATATTATTATTAATAACCATAGAGTTGAAGTTTTTTTAAAAGAAGAAGCTTTAAAAAAAGAAGAATATAAAGACTATATTCCTAAACAAGGCTTTATGTCTCAAATAAAAAGACCTCCTAATTTTACTTTAGTTTTTTTAGATATTCAAAATTTTGAAAATTATTTAGATAAAACTAAAAAAGATAAAGGTATAGATACCATTATTAATCCTGATGTTCAAGAGAATACTTTAGGTGATATGATTATGAGCTTTTTACCAATACTAATTTTGGTAGGAGTGTGGATTTTCTTTATGCGTAGAATGTCTGGTGGTGCTGGTGGTTCTGGCGGTGGTCCTGGTCAAATTTTTTCTATTGGTAAATCAAAAGCAAAATTATTTGATAAAGATAAAGACACACATACTTCATTTAAAGATGTTGCTGGTTTAGAAGGAGCAAAAGAAGAAGTTCAAGAAATTGTAGATTTCTTAAAAAATCCTGAAAAATATACTAAACTTGGAGGTAAAATTCCTAAAGGAGCACTGTTAGTTGGTCCTCCAGGAACTGGTAAAACTTTACTTGCAAAAGCAGTTGCCGGTGAAGCACAAGTTCCGTTTTTCTCATTATCTGGTTCAGATTTTGTTGAAATGTTTGTAGGTGTAGGAGCTTCACGTGTTCGTGATTTATTTAAACAAGCAAAACAAAAATCACCAAGTATTATTTTTATAGATGAGATTGATGCAATTGGTCGAGCGCGTGGAAAAAATAATATGACTGGTGGAAATGATGAACGTGAAAATACATTAAATCAGTTATTAACCGAAATGGATGGTTTTGGAACTGATACTAATGTAATTGTTATTGCTGCTACTAATAGAGCAGATGTTTTAGATAAAGCCTTAATGAGAGCAGGTCGTTTTGATAGACAAATATTTGTTGATTTACCAGATTTAAACGAACGTAAAGAAATATTCCAAGTTCATATTAAACCACTAAAATTAAATGATGATGTAAATTTAGATTTTTTATCTAAACAAACTCCTGGGTTTTCTGGTGCTGATATTGCCAATCTTTGTAATGAAGCTGCATTAATTGCTGCAAGAAAAAATAAAAACACAGTTCACCATCAAGATTTCTTAGATGCTACTGATAGAATTGTTGGAGGTTTAGAAAAGAAAAATAAACTTATTACTGTTAAAGAAAAAACAACTGTTGCTTATCATGAAGCTGGTCACGCAACAGTAAGTTGGATGTTAGAACACGCTTTCCCATTAGTAAAAGTTACTATTGTTCCTCGTGGACAATCATTAGGTGCTGCTTGGTATTTACCCGAAGAAAGAATGTTAGTTTCTAAGCAACAAATGTTAGATGAAATGTGTGCTACTCTTGGTGGTAGAGCTGCAGAAAAAGCAATTTTTGATGTAATTACTACTGGTGCTTTAAACGACTTGGAAAAAGTTATGAAACAAGCAAGAGCAATGGTTACAGTATATGGTTTAAGTGATAAAATAGGTAATATAAGTTATTACGATCCTCAAGGACAAGGTTTTACAAAACCATACAGTGAAAAAACTGCTCAAATAATTGATGAAGAAATTTCATTAATTATTGAAACACAGTACCAAAGAGCAATTGAAGTTATTAATAACAATAAAGATAAATTAACTGAATTAGCAGAATTATTGCTAGAAAAAGAAGTTATTTTTGGTGATGATTTAACACGAATTTTTGGTGAAAGACCATTTGTTAAATCACCTATTGCTATTAGTAATTCTAAGAAAAAAGAAAATGCTCAAAAAGCACTTGACAAAACTAAAAACAATCAAGAAGAAGAATAACAAATAACTGAGTTCACTAATTATAAAAAATTAGTGGACTTATTTTTGTACATTTGTTTATTCATTAATATTTATGAGTTTTTTTAAAAATATATTTACTTCAAATAAAAAAAAATCTGAAAAGGAAAAAATTGAAAAACCAAAAATCAATTTACCTTTAGATGAGAGTTTTGTGCATTTTTTCACAGAAAAAAAAGGAAAATTTCTTTACTGTACACATCAAGAAGAAGTAAACCAAAATCTATTAAATATTTTTCAAGAAAATTCTTGGGAAACCTCTTTATGTTATGATAAAGATTTAGATAAAATGCTAATGATTGCAGGTGTTAATTCAACAGGAAAACAGACAAGTTTAACGCCATTTTTCACCTCTTGTGAGAATTTAATTGCAAAAGATGGTCGTATTTTATTCTCTTCAAATCAAATAAAAGAAATAAAATTAAAAGATTTACCTGTTCATTTTATTGTATTTGCCAAAACAAGTCAAATAGTTAGTAATAATGATGATGCACTAATGAATATAAAAAATATCTATAAAGGAAATATCCCTTCAAACATAAGTGCAGTTAAATGCTTTAATCCTAATAAAAAATCAGATGATTTTATGGATTATGGTAATAACAATTCTAAAAACTTATATTTGTTACTTTTAGAAGATTTATAATTTATGAATAATTTTACTAAACGCCTTGTTTTTGGAATAGTCTATGTACTATTGATTGTGTTAGCTACTGTAACCAACGTATATGCCTTTTATGGGTTGTTTTTTATATTTATGCTATTCTCTATATATGAGTTTCAAAAGATGATACAATTAAAGAGTTGCATTCCATATATTGTTGGAATTATGTTTGTCATATCCTCATTTACTACCCAATTAGGTGAGATTGCCTTTAAAAATATAGCAATAAAAAATATTATTTTTATGATAAGTGTTTTAGTTATCTTTTTTTCATTTATTATTTCTTTATTTAACGAAAATAAAATAGCAGTTAAATTTATTGGAAAAGTTTCTATAACCATATTGTATATTATTATCCCTTTTCTTTTTTTACTAAATACTCCTGAATTATCTCACCCTACAAGTTACAAAATTATACTTGGTATTTTTATTCTAACTTGGACAAGTGATACTTTTGCTTATCTTGTTGGAAGACAATTTGGAAAACATAAACTATTTGAACGAATTTCTCCTAAAAAAACTATTGAGGGCTTTGCAGGTGGTGTAATATTTACATTAATAGCAAGTTATATTATCTCAATCTATTTTGTAGAAACCGCATTATTTCAATGGATTGTTATTGCAATTATTATTAGTATATTTGGAGTAATTGGTGATTTAGTTGAGTCTATGTTTAAACGCCAAGCAAATGTAAAAGATAGTAGTAAATTAATTCCTGGTCATGGTGGTTTTTTAGATAGATTAGATAGTATTATCTTTGCAATTCCATTTATTTACGGATTTTTATATATAACTAATAACTTAAACTTACTTTTAAATGTTTCATAAAGAAGGATATACCATTATTTTAAGTTCACTTGCAATAAGTGCAATTACAATTTTTCTAATAGATAAATACATATTTTTTCCATGGTCTAGTAAACTTATGATTATTACTATACTAATACTATTAGCAATAATTTTACAATTTTTCAGGAACCCTAAAAGGCATACTATTATAAATAACAATCAAATAATAGCTCCAGTTGATGGTAAAGTTGTTGTTATTGAGGAAGTAGTAGAAAGTGAATATTTTAAGGATAAAAGAAGACAAATATCTATATTTATGTCTCCAATGAATGTTCATGTTACAAGATATCCAATTAGTGGTAAAATAAATTTTAGTAAATATCATCCTGGTAAATATTTAGTTGCTTGGCATCCTAAAGCATCTACAGAAAACGAAAGAACAACTATTGTCGTTGAAAATAATACAATTGGTGAAATATTATATAGACAAATTGCTGGTGCATTAGCAAGACGAATTGTAAACTATGCTAAAGTAGATAATACGGTAATACAAGGTAAAGATGCTGGTTTTATTAAATTTGGTTCTAGAGTTGATGTTTTTGTACCTTTAGATATGAAAATTAATGTTAATTTAGATCAAGTTACCAAAGGAGGAGAAACAGTAATTGCAGAAATAGTATAAAATAAATGATGACTGATTTAGATAATAAATTCAAGAAAGCATTTGATATTGCATCTAAAATGGAAAAAACATTACCACCAGATGTAATGCTACATTTTTATGCTTTTTATAAAATTGCAACTAATAAAGGTAATATTCATATTCCATCTGGAAATAGTGCTCTAAGAAATGGATTTAAACTAAATGCATTATTTCAATTCAACCATTTAACATCAGAACAAGCTAAGCTAAAATATATAGAACTTGTAGAAAAATATACTAACCAAAAAATTAAATAATATGAAAACTAAAATATTAAGTTTATTAATTATCATTACTTTAGGTGTTTCTTTAAATTCTTGTAAAAAAGAAGTTAAAAAAGCAGATGCAATTCAATATTCTATTGAACCAAAAACGACTACTATAAATTGGACTGCATACAAAACAACAGATAAAGTACCTGTAAAAGGTGTTTTCAAAACAGTAAATGTTACAAATACAGTATCAAGTACTAATCCATTTGAAGCTGTAAATAATTTGAAATTTAGTATCCCTGTCAATAGTATAGATTCTAAAGACGAAACAAGAGACGCAAAACTTATTAATTCATTTTTTGGTTCTATGAAAGATACTAAAAACTTAATTGGAAAAATAAATTTAGGTGAAAAAGGAAGAGGTAGTATTGATCTTACTATGAATGGTATCACAACAAAACTACCTATTACTTATATTATTAGCGGACAATTAGCAGAAATTAATGCAACTTTAAATTTAGATAATTGGAAAGCTCAATTAGCTATTAAAACATTAAATAAAGTGTGTAATGAAAAACATAAAGGTGATGATGGAATTTCTAAAACATGGAATGAAGTAAATATTCATATTGTTTCTTATTTAAAAGCTGAATAATAAACAAGTTAATACTCTATAATTTCAATAAAATTATCAGTTCCTTCATATGCCCAAATTCCATTAGTATGAGTACTTGGAGTGGATAATAATGTTTGAAACAAATAGAATTATGTAAATGTAGAATAATCTAAAGGATATGCCTCATCACAAATTTCTATATTAACATCGTTTGATCAATTATTAGGAATTGCAAATCCAGAAAAAGGAACTAGAACAACATTCAAAGTTATCATTAAATCATCTGTACAACCAGAACTTACATCGATTAATTGAAACTGATAAGTCAATTCAATTAAAGAAGGTTCATGTAAATCCTATAAATGTAAATTTCCAGTAGTTAATTATAATCTGGATCATGTCATGTACCTGTTGTATTTGAAACAGGAATAACTCCAGGAATAGCATTATATAAATTTATTAATCAATATGGTATCCCATCGTTATCATAATCTATAGTGGAGATATCATAAATGTTAACTGTTTCTGTAACTCCATATTGTAAAAACATGTCTACAATTACTAAGAAAAAAATAGTAAATAGTATTAGGTAATTCTTCATCAAAGCACTATTTTTATTAAGCAACAAACTTCAATAATAACCCTTTAGAATAAATCAAATTAAGTAGTTGTCTTTATTATTTATAAAGCAATTAATACTTATATTTCCCTTTCCATAGTTTTTTTAACATATCTCTAAAAGCATTTTCACGTTGATTATTACTAGGTTCGTATAACTTCGTTTTGGTTATTTCATCAGGTAAAAATTCTTGTTCCACAAAACCATTTTGATAACTATGTGCATACTTATAATTATCTCCAAAACCTAAATCTTTCATTAGTTTAGTTGGGGCATTTCTTAAATGTAATGGTACGGATAAGTTTCCTGTATCTTTTACTAATGCCAAAGCTTTATCTATTGCCTTATAAGAAGAATTACTTTTAGCTGAATTTGCTAAGTACACTACACATTGTGCCAAAATAATTCTAGATTCTGGGTTTCCAATAACCGAAACAGCTTGAAAAGTATTATTTGCCATTATTAAAGCGGTTGGATTGGCATTACCAATATCTTCTGATGATAAGATTAACAATCGCCTAGCTATAAATTTTACATCTTCTCCTCCATCAATCATTCTTGCTAACCAATACAATGCTGCATTTGGATCTGAGCCTCTAATAGACTTTATAAAAGCCGAAATAATATCATAATGCTGCTCTCCTGTTTTATCGTAACGCACTAAATTTGCTTGAATATTATCTTCTACCAAATCATTAGTTACAATAATTGGTTCATTTACTGAATTGACTAATAATTCAAAAATATTTAATAATTTTCGAGCATCACCTCCTGAATATTGCAATAGTAAATCTGTTTCTTTTAAAGTGATATTTTTTTTGGTAAGAAACTCATCTTTAATTAAAGCTCTATCTAACAAGGCTAATAAATCATCTTTTCCAAACGCATTTAAGGTATAAACCTGACAACGCGACAGTAATGCTGGTATAACTTCAAAACTTGGATTTTCTGTTGTTGCTCCAACCAATGTCACCCAACCTTTTTCTACTGCACCAAGTAATGAATCTTGTTGTGATTTACTAAAACGATGGATCTCATCAATAAATAAAATAGGATTTTTAGTAGTAAATAATCCTCCACTATTTTTTGCTTTATTGATAACATCTCTAATATCTTTTACACCAGAATTTATCGCACTTAAAGCGTAAAATGGTCTATCCGATTCATTCGCTATAATATTAGCTAGGGTTGTTTTTCCTATTCCTGGAGGTCCCCAAAATATTAAACTAGGTATAATTCCATTTTTAATTAACGAGGTTAATTTACCATTTGGCCCCACTAAATGTTGTTGTGAAATATAATCTTCTAATTTCTTTGGTCTTATACGTTCGGCAAGTGGTGCTTGATTCATAGGGTAAAAATAAGTGTAAATTATGAATTATGAATTGTGAATTATGAATTTTTTATAAAATACATTTATAAGTTTACTCTCCAAAGACTTCAAATATTAATACAAAACCAAACATATTAAAATCTGCCAATTTTACCGATATAAATAATTGGTTAAATTTTTGAATTCATCTAATTAATGAAACTAAAAGAAAACAATCCGTTTAAATTCTCTACAATAACTTTGGCTTTGCCTTTGTATTTTGTATTATTTCTATGGTTTGTGTTTTGGTTTGAAATACAATTTGGATTTAATTTTGTAAAATATGGGCTATATCCTAGAACATTAAAAGGTCTAAGAGGTATTATTTTTTCCCCATTTGTTCATGGAGATATTAAACATTTGTTTAATAATTCAATTCCAATATTTGTTTTATTAGTTACTTTATTATATTTCTACAGAAAAGTAGCATTAAATGTGTTTATTTATGGAACCTTTCTTTTAGGAATACTCACTTGGATTATAGGTAGACCTTCTTTTCATATTGGAGCTAGTGGTATTGTTTATTTATTATTTGGTTTTATCTTTTTTAGTGGTTTATTTCAAAAATATTTTAGGCTAATAGCCGTTTCATTAATGGTGATTTTTCTTTATGGAGGAATGATTTGGTATA
>Ga0256844_10000199_pt1 | contig 24170 bp, 22 predicted proteins | sample MusselsmetaG_FD_189100 | JGI IMG/M metagenome (GOLD analysis project Ga0256844, IMG submission 189100) | Mussel associated microbial communities from hydrothermal vent at the East Pacific Rise, Pacific Ocean - Mussels | ecosystem: Host-associated > Mollusca > Shell > Unclassified ... | reverse complement strand
TAAAAACTTAAAGTCAAATACAATGTATCATTATAAAATTACATCTACTGATAAAACTGGCAAGAGTCAGATAAGTCCAGATAAACAATTTACAACACTAAAAGAGAATAGTCAATCTAGTCAAACTCATGTTAAAGTTGCTATCATTGGAGATCAAGGATATAATACTAAAGATGATGGTGGCTACAGTAGAGACATATTAGACCTTGTTAAATCTAAAGGCACAGACTTACTTGTGATAAATGGTGATTTTGATTATATATCAGATCCTGATTTTTGGGAAAATACTCTTTTAAAAGAGCATCTTGGTGCAGATTTTCCTATCGTTCCAATTGCAGGTAATCATGATATTGAAAAAAATTGGGATGGATATAAAGCAGCTATTTCTAGAATGTGGAAAAATGCTAAATCCAAAGGACTTACATGTAAGGGTACTCCTGGTGAAGAGTCGGTATGTACATTTAAAAATATTCAAATAGTCTCAGTTGCCCCAGAGTACTTTGATAAATCAATAGATGATTCAGTAGATTATATTAATGCAAATATGAGTAACAGTATGGACAAATGGAAGATTTGTTCTTGGCATGAGACCATGCCTCAAATGCAATTAGGATCAAAAGATGGTTACGATGGTATAGGTTGGGGGATGTATGAAGCATGTAGAAAAAAGGGTGCCATTGTTACCACAGGACATAATCATACTTATGGAAGAAGCCATCTTTTAAGTAGCATGAGTGATACACCTGTAATCGCTAGTACAAGTACGATGATGCTTATGCAACCAGGGAAGACATTTGTTGCACTTTCTGGCATGGGAGGTAATAATGATCAGAAAAAATCTGATGGTATGTATGCAAATGCAAAATGGTGGGCAAAAACATATAGTAAATCAGATGATACTGATGAATTGAGTGTAAAAGCAGGTGTCTTATTCTGTGATTTTGGACAAGATGATGCTAAATGTGAATATGTTGCTATTGTGACAGAAAATGGTGTAGAAAAGAATAAAGTTAGTGATAGTTTTACATTATATAAAAATCAAAAAAATGCTACAACTAATACTAGTAGTCTTCTTCCAAAACAAGAAAAATATGCATCAGAAGTTATGAATATCTTTGAAAGAACTAATTATGATAATTATGGTTATAGTCAAGTCGAAAAACTTAAGGACTATGATGATGTAGGCTTAACGGTAGGTCGCATTTTTGTGATAGGTAAAAGAGGTGGGTTCTCTCCTAAAAGTGTTAATGATAATGGTAGTGATACTTATCAAGTTATTAATGAGTATGCTAATATGGGTGGTAAAAATAATATTATAAAAACACTTAAGATGGATGATGATAGTAATTATGATGAAATTGAAAATATTATAGGTAAAGAATGGAAGAATTTAGAATTAGATGATTTATTTAGAAAAGCACAGGATATTATCTATAATAAATCTACATTAAATCCTGCTATAGAATCATCTAAAAAACTAAATGGATCAGTACTAACAACATTGAACTTATTAAGTGCATATATATTACATGGACATGGAAAGGATAAACTCAGCACAGAAGGTATGATGAATGTAGCCGGTAGTGAAAAATTTAATAATAAAAATGATGAAAAAAAATGGCTAAAAGCATTTTTAGGTGCTAGAGAAGTAGAAGTTTGTCAAAATAGGGAACATCAAGAAGCTATTGCAATTTTGGATACCTTAAATTATTTGGTAGACCAAGATGATTTTGAGTTAAACAAAGTAACTATTGAAAATCTACAAAATAAATATGAATCTTATAATAAGAAATATTTTAACGGAGATAATCTAGATATTGAAAAAGTAAAAGAAAGATGTGTGGAGAAGTATAAAGAAGCTAAATAATTAGAAAAACTTATGCATATATTTTAAAGACTAGAAGTCATAATAGAGAGGAAAAAGTAATGAAAAAAATAAAATTCATTGGATTATTGCTAGGTTTTGTATTGGTAACTCAAACACAAGCTACCATATATCAGGATGTAGCACACAATAATCTGAGTAAATGGAAGGTGTATGATAATGCACCTTCAGGTGCACATATTCGTTATGCTCATAATGCAATAGAGTTTAAAGGTACAGGTTTAAGTAATGGATATATACTAGGTAATTTAGAAGGAAAATCAGGTGCATGGAACAATAGCAGTGAAAAAGTCATACAATGGGATATGAAATTTAATCAAGACTTTGTTATCTATATACGTGTAATGACAAAAAAAGGTGCACGATATATCTATTATACTGCTAGCAATAAAAGTAATGGCAAAAAAAATAGCTATATACATATTGGTTTAGATGCTAAAAAAAATAACGATATATGGCAAACTATAAAACGTGATTTAGAAGCTGATTTAAAAAAATATGAACCTAATAATACGCTTCTAACTGTCAATGCCTTTCTGATAAGAGGTAATGGATTTGTAGATAATATTAAATTAGTGAGTAACAACGATACAGTTAGCACAGTAAAAGGTGGGAAAATAGATAATCATAGTGTAGGGTCATACTATGAATGGGATGATGCTGAATCAATTAGAGGATTGATATTTGATGTACATAAAGATTGTATACTTAAATCTGTGAAGGTTTATAATCAAAAGGGAGAAGCAGGAATTAGAATATTTACATTATATGATGCTTCTGGTGATGTAGTTTCTAGTGAATCAATTTATGTAAAAGAAGGGGAACAGCGTATTATTTTAAATATGCGTATTTCAAAGGGTAATGGTTATAAACTCATGGCAGATATACATAAAGGTTTATATAAAAATGATAATGTTATTGGATATCCATATCATATTAATGATATTTTAACAATTAAGTCATCCGATGTGGGAAATTCTAATTATTATTTCTTTTATGATTGGGAAGTAGAATTTAATAAAAATACTTCTCCTATCCGTACAGCAAAGACAAAAGCGTATATTCCAAAACTTGATTTTAACAAAGATGATGTCTATGGCAATGGACAGGTTGTCACTGTGGATAATGCAAATGAATTAAAAAATGCCATAATAAATGCATCTGCTTATACTACTATTTTATTGGAAAATGGTACATATGAAAATGTACATATTAAAGTACCAAAAGGGAAATCGTATATTACATTGAAATCTAAAAATAAACATGGTGCATCTATTATTCCTTCTGGATGGGATGATGGTTCTGCATTCATTTTTTCTGCGGCAAGTACTACTAGTGAATCTATACATGATATAAACTTTATTGGTTTAGAGATAACAGGTAATGGTAAACAATTTATTAAGAGTGAAGGTGGTGCTACATATAGTGTATATAATATCTATTTCAAAGAGTTAAATTTGCATAGACTAAAAATGGGAATTTATTCAGGTCTTCATTCACATGATTGGACGGTAGATCATTGTATTATGCATGATTCTGAAAAATCACATATGTGGTATATGATGGGATGGCATCATACAGTGATTAATAGTACTTTTTATAATGGGTCCCATGATGTAATAGCACTGAGAGGATATTATCCTGATGGAGAAAAACATACTTATATTTATGAGGGTGATAACAGTTGTCATGATAATGTATATGTTGAAAACCGTAATGGAAGAGAAGGCTTTTTAGCACAAAAAGATTGGACACATTTAATCAAAAATAATAAATTTTTGGCATGGAAACGTACAGACAATCAAAGATGGATGAGTAATAGTCATATTGGTATTGGTTATGGACTTTACGGAGATCCTCAATGTGGTGCAGAAAGAGTCTATTTACCTCCTCAAAATATTGAAATAACTAATAATATTTTTTCCAATGATGGAGAACATCAATCTCTTATAACAAATGCTATCACAATAGATGCATGGGGTGGCATAGAGAGTGGAAAACTTTCAAGTATTAATGGAACATATATTTATGATAATACCTTCATTAAAAATAAACCTAATGAAGACTTTTTGAAAGAAGGTGGTGATAGTGGAGGAATAATAGTTGATATTAGTAAAATAAATCTTAAAAATAATAGTATGAAATAAAAATATAGTATCTACAATCTAAAAGGAAAAATATGAAAACAGTAAAATTAAGTATGTTGTTAGTAGGATTGCTACTCACAACACAAGTAAATGCAACAGTATATGAAGATGCAGAAGATAAGAGTACAAGTAGATGGCAGGTGTATGATAATACACCAATTGGGGCGAAGGTCAATAATGTATATATAGAAGATAGAGACCATAATGCCATAAAGTTTATAGGAGCAGGAGCGAGTAATGGATATATATTAGGTAACTTGGAAGGAAAAGTAGGAGCTTGGAATAATACTAATGAGCATACACTTAAATGGCATATGAATTTTGATAAAGGGTACACGGTCTATGTAAGAGTAATGACAAAAGAAGGTGCCCGCAATATTTACTATACGGCAAGTAATAAAAGTTATGGTAATAGAAATAATGGATATATACATATAGGTCTAGGAAGTAAATCTAAAAATGGTACTTGGCAAAAGTTTAGTAGAGACTTGGCATCAGATTTAAAAAAGTATGAACCAAATAATAAACTTATCGCTGTTAATGCTTTTCTTATTAGAGGAAATGGATTTGTGGATGATATTGAGCTTAGTGGTATGAAAACTCACAATTCTATTGAATTTATTAATGCACCTAGTCCAATAAATATTAAACAAAATAGTTGTACTCTTAGATGGTCATTAAATAAGCCAACAACTGGGCAGATAGAGTATGGTATAACAACTGACTATGGTGATTTTAGTCAGAAAGAAGAGAGCTTTACATATAGTAGCCATGAACAAGTTTTAAAAAATCTTCAATCGGATACAATCTATCACTATCGTGTAATATCTGAAGATAGTGAAGGTGGAAAAATAGTCAGTGAGGATAAAACCTTTACAACAAAAGGAATTGATGGTCTTGTTACTCCAGTCAATACAAATGTACCGATTTGGATTATAGGCGATTCAACAGTTGTAAATGGAGCCTCAAGTACTCCGCCAAGAGGAGGATGGGGAGAGTTCCTCGCGGACTTAGTTAAAAATGGGGGTAGAGTTAAAAATAAGGCTGTCAGTGGTTCAAGTGCAAAAAGTTTCTTTAATAATTACTGGGATAAGGTAAAGCAAGAGATGGAAATAACAAACACGAGTAAAGGTGCTTATTTATTTATTGAATTTGGTCACAATGATAGAGACAATACTAAAGATGGAAATATAAAGAAATCTACTGTGCCTGGGCTTGGAAATGAATATGATGATTACCTCATGAAGTATATAGATTTTGCAAGAGAAAATAATGTAATACCTGTACTTGTTACTGGTACAGCAAGTATGTGTAATAGTAGTTGTGGTAGTCGTACATACATACGTATGAATAGTCTTCCTAGCAATACTATTCCCTCTCCATGGAAAGATATGATAGGAAAAGTGGGTGACTGGCCAAAAACTAAAAGAGATGTTGGAGCTAGAGAAGATGTGACCGTCCTTGACCTCACAACAAAATCGATTGAGCACTTTGCAACATTTGATAATATGCAGTCTTTACGAGATAAATATGCATGGAAACCAGCAACTAATGATGATACTCATTTTAATAAAGTGGGTGCTAAAAAAATGGCAGAGCTTCTCAAGAATTTAGCTTGTGATCTTGATAATGGTGGTGATGCAGCACTTTGTAGTCAATTTAAAGAAGATGGTACAAAAAGAAATACTATCTTTCCTGATGAGACAGCGATGACTCCTATCGCTACCAAGTCAATAAAAAAACTTGCTGTAGGTGAATCAGTGGTTGGTTCTGCGTTTGGAGGAACTATCACAAGAATGACAGAAACTGGTGCTAGAACAAATGGAAATGAACACCCTTATGCTAAAACACAGGCATGGAATAGTGATATGAGTATGATTAGATTAACATTCCGACTGTATGATGCAAATACTTTAAAAGAGTTGTCATTTACAAAAGGACTGAGTCGGGAGGCTGCTTATAAAAAAACCAGTAATGGACTGTCTGAGATGAAATGGTCGAGTACTAACCCTAATGTTTTCTATGGTGTCAAGAAGGAAAAGAGTCAGTTTTGGAAAGGCACAATAGATCGAGAAAATAATACTATCATATTTAAAATGTTACATGACTTTGGTGCGTATAAAGACTTCAGATTAGGCTCATTCGAAGGAAATATTGATTTTAATGATAAGTATGTTGTTTTTTCAGCACGCAAAAAAGACAGCGATTATTTGACAGCGATTATTTATGATATAGAAGAAAATAAAATTAAAATTAAAAAAGATTTATTAGATATTAAGTTTAGTGAAAAACCAAAACCAAAACGATTTGATTGGATATCGGTTGACCCAAAAGGTGAGTTTGTTGTTATACGAGATGGTTATAAAGTATATCGATATGATATGAACTTAAACAACAAAACAACATTGGCAGAAACAGCGGGTCATGGTGATTTAGGTATAGACCAAAATGGTGACAGTATCTACGTTCAGTGGGGATTTGGTGACAATAATGGTGTATGGATGTATCGATTAAAAGATTTACACAAAACAAAGCTCATGCCAAGGAACTATGGTTCAGGACATATATCTTGTCGTAATAAAGACCGTAAAGGATGGTGTTACCTGAGTACAGTCTCTGAACAATATAGAGAGGTATTTGCAGTAAAGCTTAGTTATGACGGGCCTGATTCCCCTATTGTAAATCGTTTTGCTCAGACACATGAGAGTGGAATACGTAGTTCAGTAGCAACAGTTAGTCCAGATGGTTCACGCGTGATATTTATGAGTGACTGGGGTATGAAAGTGGATGATTACAGAGAGAGGAGCACCTACCATGTACAGTTTAAATAAGTTATTTTTATATAATTAATTTTTACTATAAAAAACGAATAAATAGTGTGTATTCTAATATAAGTACAAGCGTATAAGTATATGGTGTATACACTAAGAGTGTTAAACGAAAATAAGGGAAATCAGTATAATATTATAACTTTAACGATTATAGATGATAAAATATAATTTATTTTTAATTAAGCATTAATTTAATAAAATAATCTATTATAAAAAGCCAAACCTATTGTGAAATAGGGACGGAAAGTTATGGGTCTTGATATCTCCTTTATTTAGACTGCCAGACTGCAACTTTGAGTTTGGTATCTTCACCATCTAATAATATCATTCTCTTTATATAGTATTTCAACATATACACAAAAAGGGAAATTCATGGCAAAATTATTTCATAACATCTATAATAAATATATATCTTTTTTTCAGAAGATTATCTTTTTTACTTTATTAAGTAATATAATTTATGCGAGTAATAGTTGTCCTGAGTGGTATCCTCTGCCTTATGATGATCTAGTAGTTGTACTACCTATTTATAATACCACTATTATTAAACCAGACTTAGATTGTGATGGGATTATAGATGTTATGGATGCAGATATAGATGGAGATGGTGTGTTAAATATTAATGATGCTTTCCCTCGAAATGCAAATGAAAGTATAGATACAGATAATGATGGTATAGGTAACAATGCTGATAAAGATGATGATAATGATGGGTATAGTGATACGATAGAGATTAGTGTAGGTACAAATCCATTAGATGCGAATGATACACCTGCCACACAGATAAATCTAGAGGATTGGGTACGCACAAATCCAGGAGCAGGAGGAACTATCAATATGATAGGTGCAACTGCTTCAGGGTTTATAGTAACAGCTTCTGATCTTAGTGGTGTCTATATAAATTTAGATAAAAATGGCATACATTGGGATGCACTAGGAGAGCTGAATGGACTTAAACTTACAACACATATGAGTGCATTAGGCTTTCATCCAACTAATGGAGATACCTTTTATGTGGGTACAGGAAGAGGGGTATATAAAACAATAAATAAGGGTCAACATTTTGACTTTATATCATCAAATATAGCAGACAACGATGCTAATAATACTTATGTTCAAAGTATTGTTACTGCAAAACAAAATGCAAATCCAAATAAAACCGTTATGTATGTGACATATCATAAATGGGATGATAATGCTTCAAGTAAGATTGCAAAAACAACGAATGAGGGTCTGACTTGGACAGATGTTTCCTTCCCGCTTAATTTGAGACCCTCAAATCTACGCATTGTTAAACTTATTATTCATCCACAGAATGCTGATTTAATATATGCCATTGCAGGCAAGCCTAGGTGGGGCTGTAGTGATGCTAAGGCGTATCGATCTGAAAATGGTGGTTTGAATTGGATGGAGATTCAACATCCCTATGATGTACTTGACTTAGACATTGACTATAGTAATGAAAATATACTTTATATGAGTACTTTTAAAGTTACATCTTGTGAAAACAATGCCACCATTTTATTTCATGACCATCCTAATGGGCATCCCGAAGCCAAGTTAAATGGTCATGCTATGAATGGACATCTCTATAAAAGTACCAATAAAGGAAACTCTTTTGGATCTCCAGTATTGTTAAATCAAACAGGTATTATAAGTGTAGGAACAGGGCATGTTAATAATGCCAATAATGTTAAGCTTATCAATATATTGACATTGTCAAGTGCCTACTGGATGGATGAAAATAAAACAGGTACTTGGGAAAGTAACAATAATGGAGTGACAGGTTCATGGACACATATAGGTACAGTATCTAGATGGAACAATATAGGGTATGGTAATAATCCTTATACTGCTTATGCCAGTGCATTTAATGGATTAAATAAAACACTTACAAAAGATATATTTAATTCCAATAGACTTTTCGGTGCAGGAGGATGGACAATAGGCACTTTTGATGGTGCTAAAACGTTTAAAAGTCTTTCTACCAAACAGGTGAATGTTTCAAAAGATACATGGAAATCCACAGGATTAGAAAATATTAATGGATTTGCGTTAGATGTAAATGATAATGATGAGAATGTTATATACATGGGAGGTTATGATATAGGCTTTTGGGTAAGTAGGGATAGGGGAGAATCATGGAAATGGCAATATCCATTTAAAAATGATTTAGTAACACTCAATAGGTATACTTGGGGAGCATCAGAAAGTGAACCTGATGCATGGGAGCCTAACACATTAAGAACCATAGGTGGTTCAAATGTAATGACACTCTTGAGTGACCCTCATCATGCCAATGTTGTATGGAGTTCTTTTGCCAAAGCGCAAGCTTTTGATGATGCAGTTATTGATGATAGTGACAGTAGTAAAAATGATAGATCAGGGTTATTTAGAAGTATGGACTATGGAGATACATGGACCTTGAGTACACTCTATAAAAAAGATGGTACACGCCTAGATACCCATAAACATACTATTATTTATGGATTATCTGTAGATAAAAATAGTCAAGCAGGCAATAGAATATTGTATGTAACCATTGATGGTGATGTAGCCAAATCTATCGATGATGGTAGAACTTGGCACATTATACATGAAGATGGAGGGTTGAAATTTACTGCCTATAGTAACAATGTTCTTTATGCTGGTGGGAAAAGTGGTTTATGGCGTTTTAAAAATAATCATTGGGAACATATGGGTGGGGCATTAAAAACAGAAATGATGGGCGTAGGTTCCCCTATGATACCTGACCTTACACCGCAAGAACATAAAACCCATTATGATCTAAACTGGAATGAGATTATTGATATGTATGCATGGAATGGTGTACATGATATACAAATAGACCCAATAAATTCTAATATAGTATATGTGGTTGTCTATGGTGAGGGAAAAGGACTCTATAAAAGTATCAATGGTGGCAATAGTTGGGTTAGAGTGAACCTGGGTCAATTTGAAAATAAATACCTTAGATATATAACTATCAATCCTAAACATCCTAATAATATTTTTCTAACATCTTCAGAAAATATAAACTCTGGAGGGGCAGGAGGTACATCAAAAGGTATAATCTATTCAACCAACGGAGGTAACAGTTGGAAAGAAGCCAATAATGCAATGGCATGGAAATATGGTAGTAAAATTGAGATAGATAAGCATAGTGAGCGTGTATGGGCATGGTCTCCAGGTACAGGGATACAATATGCAGAGATAAAGTAATAAATATCTCTGTAAAAATGTACCTATTCACAATGGTTACACTTTTCTATCTTATGATATACAAACGATACGAAGGATTAAACTATGAAAAAAATAAAATATTTAGGCATCATCGCTATAACTTCAAGTACTTTTCTCTTTTCGGGATGTGTACATACCCCAGATACTTTTCATGATGATTATTATGAACAAGGTTATGATAGACCTAGCATGCATGTTTCATTAGTCTCTTATGCTTACCCACATTATTATGATAGAGCATATTACTTTTTTAATGGACTCTATTACTATGGAGGATTCTTTCGTGATGGTTTCTATCATTATGGAGATAGAAGATTTAGACAAGGACACTATTATAGTCGTGGCTATAGATACTACAACGGAAGACGTTACAGAGCACAAAATGGTCGATATGGGTATTATACCAGTAGAGATTATTATCAACGTTCTCATGACTATAGAAAATCGCATAGAGTAAAAGAGAGACGACTAGATAGAGGTCGTGAATATAGATCACGAGATCGTGGAAGTGGAAGAGACTATGGAAGAAATCATGATAGAAGAGATGGATATTATAAAAAACCTAGAAAAGGTGATATAAGATCAGTACAACAACATGTGGGTAATGCCTTAAGAAAGAGTCATGTAAATAAAAGTCACATCAATTCTAAGGGTGTGGTAAGAAGAACAGTAAGACAAAGACCAGTAAGATAAATTTACTGCACGCTTCATTATTTATTTATTGTTCCTATAAGTTTTGTACAAAAAGTATTAAAAGAGGGTAAATCTAAAGAAGATTCTCTCTGTTTTGTACCCCACATTGGCTCAGGGTAAAAGCTATCTTCTGCAAAGCGTGCCATAATATGCCAATGTACATGAGGCATATAATTTCCAAAAGAAGCTATATTTATCTTTATTGGATTGTAGTAGACTATCATCTCTTCTTCTATGAGATGTAGTAAGGTATAAATCTCGACTCTTATCTCCTTCGGTACTTCACTCATCTCCTTGTAGGCGTGTTGTGTGAAGACTTTTAACCAAGGAATCTCAGAAGGTTCTATTTCTATTTTGATGTTTTTATTCTCATAGATTATTGACATTAACGAATTCTTTTCATATTTCTTCTACCTAGCTTGTAGATTTTTGAAGCCTGCTCTCTCTGGATAAGTGGTTCTATGACTATATCAGCTACTTTTCTAGCAAATACTTCATTATATGTTTTGTTACTTACGTTCGCTGAAGTGGTATATGCCCATCTTAATCGGTTCAGTAGTTGTAAGTGCTGTTTATCTTTTACGACACGGTAAGAGTGTCCATTTGGCATAATAAAGGTTGCTTTTTTTGCACGTCTCACAGAGTTTTTATGTGCCGTTGGTACACGTGTAAAGCCTTGAAGTGTTGTAAGACTATTTACTGCTTTTATATAGTGCTTATGGGGTGGACGTTGTTTAATATTTGTAAGTTTCTCTGCATTTTGAGAGACAAACCCTATTGTAGTATCAGTTTTTGTTAGGAAAACTTTGTTATTTAACATGTAACATTATAGCAAATCAAAGTCTAATATGACTTTTAAAAATATTCTTTTTTTCAATATCACTACTCTGCGGTATATAGTGATATTTTCTTTTTGATTCTGTCATAAGTTCAGTGGGCATTTCGTTATACATTGTATTCATACTTGTATTGATGGTTCCTAGAAAGTATACTTTGTCCTGAACTATCTTTTTTATGGTTTTGCTTCCAGAACCATAACCTGCCTTTCCTCTGCTACAACCATAATGACCTGTGAGTGAATACTCTTTTATATAAACATTTGTACTGGGTGTGGGTATATTTATGGCGATGAACCCTTCACCAATTTTATTATCATGAAAGTAGATTTCAAATCCCTCTGGTTCTTCCTCTGTTCCTATTTCAATATGTCTTATTTTTCTATCATCTGTACCATCTACAGCTATGAGTAGTTGTGCTTCACCTCTATAATTAGATGCCGTAGCATTAGATATAGGTGTTAAAGATGAATTGGTACACCCCACGATGAATAAAAAGAGAGGAAAATAAAAATATTTTGACATAAACATAAAATACTCCTAAAATTTAGAAAATCATATCATACCTGTGTGTATTTGTTGTGTACATTAATCTATATGAAGTACAGAATAAACAGGGGCAGTAAAACCTTCCCGACCTTTTAAAAAATCTAACTCCATAATAAAACAAGCTTCTACACACACAGCCCCCACTTTGTCTATGAGACTTGCAGCGGCTTTGGCTGTACCACCAGTGGCTATAAGGTCATCTATAAGTAAGACCTTTGCACCTTTTTCTTCCTTGTCCTTTGATGCAAAAGCATCTATATGTATCTCTACTTCATCAAAGCCATACTCTAGGCTGTATTTCTCAGCTACTGTGGTATAAGGGAGTTTTCCTTTTTTACGTACAGGTACAAAACCAATGCTAAGTCTATCTGCAAGTATGCTTCCAAATATGAAACCTCTTGCATCTATACCTGCGATGTAGTCTAGGTTGTAATCTTTATATCTATTTTCTAGATGTGTCATAAGAGTATTAAAGGCTTCGGGGTTGGAAAGTAGGGTGGTGATATCTTTGAAGATGATACCTGGTTTTGGGAAGTCGGGGATATCTCTGATGCTATCTAGGATGATTTGTTTATCTTGGGTAGAAATTGTTTTCATATTGTACCTTAATTTTATGCAAGCTATCGTCGGGATGAGGGCATCCCAACCTACGAAATTAACCTAAATTGTTCCCTAAAGAGCAGCCTTCTATTTTGGCTACGCGACCTGCGTGTCTACCACCTTCGAACTCTGTAGAGGCAAAGGCTTCTATCATATCTCCTATAACACCTTTTCCAACGACACGTTCACCAAAACATAAGATATTAGCATCATTGTGTTGCCTGGTTAGTTTAGCTGTGTATGTATCGTGACAAAGAGCTGCTCGTATACCTGCTACTTTGTTTGCTGAGATACTTATGCCTATACCTGTACCACAAATAAGTATGCCAAAGCTACCTTCATCCGCTAGAACAGCATCTGCACATTTTTTAGCAAAGTCTGGGTAGTCTACACGGTCAGCAGAGTTAGGACCAAGGTCTACTATCTCATGACCCAATTCTAATACAAAATCTTTTACATATGCTTTAAGTGCATATCCTGCATGGTCAGTTGCTATATAAAATTTCTTTGACATATAATATAGATCCTTTTTATTCTATCGGTGCTTCACGTTGAAGCGACTCTATCCGTCTACCTATGCGTCCCCAACGCACAGTATATCGTTGTTGGTTCCAAAGTGCTTCACATACCTTAGAGTCTATTTCAATATTTGGACAAATACGTGTAAGTTTATCATGGTCTTTACTTCCACCCACACCATTCATTACCCAGTCATAAGAGCGGAACTCTAAACTCATGTAAATGAGCCAAGGTTTACCTACAATGAGTTTGTAAGGTACAGAACCCCAAAAACGACTATCATTAGAGTTATCACGGTTATCACCTATCATATAGTAATGATCTGGCTCTATTTTTTTATAAAAAAGATTCTTATTTAATGCTTTTACAAAAACAGGTGTCATATCAATACCTCTATTTGTTTTATAGTGATAGATAAGTAACTCAAAAGAGTTCCCTTCATATTCTGGTTTGTATTGAATACCTGGATATTTATTCATATATGGATTAACGACCCATAGTTTATCTCTAAGTTTAACTATCTCAGCTGTTGGATACTTTGCTTTGATACTTGATTCATCTACCATATCATGGAAATGAATATAGAGTTTTTTATCATCATAAAGTATCTCATCATTTTCCACTGCAACACAACGTTTTACAAAATGTACTTTAGGTGTTTGTGGATTACGGAAGATAACTATATCTTCTCTTTTAGGTCGAGGACCTTCTATAAGGTGCCCATTGTCATTAAAGTCTGGTAGTAGAGGTATTTCTAACCATGGCAAATGTGGAGTAGGGATACCATAAGAAAATTTCTTTGCAAAAAGAAAATCTCCTATAAGTTGTGTACGTTTCATAGAACCAGATGGGATAACAAATGATTGTGCCACAAAGAAAATAAGAAATAAAACGATAATAATTGTTCCTGTCCAAGAGCTAGCAAAACGATTGAATATAGATAAAAACTTTTTAAAATTTGTCATTATGCTCTTCCCTTTGCTGCTTTAAGTGTATTGCTCAGAAGCATAGCAATGGTCATAGGCCCAACACCACCAGGTACAGGTGTGATATATGAACATTTAGAACTCACAGCATTAAAGTCAACATCACCGACGAGAGAACCATCTGCTGTACGATTGATACCAATATCTATCACAATGGCACCATCTTTTACCATGTCTGCTTTGATAAGACCAGGTACACCTACCCCCACTACAATAATATCTGCTCTACTTGTATGGGCCTTAAGATCTTTCGTATGAATATGTGTCACCGTCACAGTGGCATCAGCATTTAGAAGTAAGGATGCCATAGGTTTACCTACAATATTACTAGCACCTACCACACAAACATCTTGTCCTTTGAGGTCAATGTTATATGCTTCAAACATTTTCATGACACCCAGTGGTGTACAGGCTACAAAACTATCTAAATTTGTCACGAGTCTCCCAACATTATAGGCATGAAAACCATCTACATCTTTTTTAGGGTCAATGACTTCAAGTATTTTGTCTGTATCTACATGTTTTGGCAGTGGCAACTGGACAAGGATACCATCTATACGAGGATTATTATTCATCATCTCTATGGTCGCAATGATTTCATCTTGACTGATAGTATCTGGCATGTTATGTGTGATAGAGTAAAAACCTACTTCTTCACATGCTTTTGCTTTCATTTTTACATAGGCATGACTTGCAGAATCATCACCTATGAGTATGACTGCAAGTCCAGGAACTATGTTTTTTTCTTGTTTGAGCTTTTCAACTTCAGAAGTGACTGACATTTGTACTTTATTTGCTAGAGATTTACCATCAATAAGTTGCATAAGAGCTACCCTAATAATTTTTTAGGTATTATATCTAAATTACTTTACGGAGAGTAAATAAGTTATGAAGTTTTTATGGTTTCTATTGCCTTTGGTATTATACTCAGAAAATAATGTTACAGAGAGTTTCATTACAGACTATGAGTATGGTGAAATGCTCTATATCAATCCAAGAGGTGTAAGTTGTTCTGAATGTCATGGTAACAATGGTGAGGGAAAAACCATCGTACAATACCAAGACATCCATGGAAAACAAACCATAAAAGGTGCAGATATTCGTAAAAAAACACTCCATGAAATGATACAATCAGTGAATTCATATCATAAAGTAATGCCACGCTACTATTTGACCAATGATGAAGTGAAAGCCATTTATGAGTATTTGCAGAAAAAAAATGTAGACTATTTAAATACATCAAGATAGTATTAAAGTACGACTATCCTGATGTATGTATGAGGTAATACTAAGGTAATAGTATGGTAATACTTTTAGGTAACAATTAAGTAATGATATTAAGATATGGGTATTAATAATTAAGAATCCAAATTCTGTGAATAATATCTAGCTAAACTATTTGTGAAAATAGGGCAGAAAGCTACGGATCTTCTACGAAGATGGCCGAGTTGCATTAAACAGCAATAGATGGTTATCAATTTTATATTAAATTACTCAATAATCATCCCAACTTAAGCATTTTATATTAATTAAAAAAGGAAAAACTTATGAAAACACAATATATGTTAATGGTGTTAATATTTATTATTACGACAATATTTTCACAAGCAACTGTTTACGAAAATGGAGAAGGGACAAGTACGTGGCGTATTTACGATACAACTCCAGTAGGCGCAAGTGTCAGCACGGTTAGCGATATAGAGAGAAACTCTACAGTGATAAAACTGGAAAGCGAAAATACAGAAAATGGGTATATTTTGGGTGGTTTGTGGAACAACACTATAGAAAAACATATAGAATGGAGTATGAGAACCAGTCAAGACTATATTATTTACGTGAGTGTTAAGACTACCAAAGGACATCGATACCTTGTGTATTCGCCAGTAGAAGATGATACAGGTTTAAAAGGCTCATACATTCATCATGCTTTAGGTGCAAACAGTTTAGATGGAATATGGCATACTTTTAGTAGAGATTTAGAGGCAGACTTAAAAGAGTATGAGAGTGACAATAGCCTTGTCTCTGTAGATGCATTTTTAGTACGTGGTTCTGGATTGTTTGATGATATTAAGCTTATTTCAAAACAAATCAATACCGCAACATATACTGTGGAAGATGTAGATGTAGTTAATGATCCTATGGGTATAAGAAAAGAGACAAATATCTATAAAAATACTAGTAATGGCGATAAAATAAAAATGAAAACAATTTTTAACACAGATCATGCTAATTTCGGCTATCAACTTGATGAAGTTAGTATGAAAACTATAGAAAACATTACCTATTTTTTAGTACGCTCTACAGATATAACTAGTCACATATATGGTAATGATGTAACACATTTATGGAGAACAGATGGTACAGAAATAGGAACAATAAAATTATCAGTATTTACTTCTTTTCATGATCAGTTTTTAGAAAAACCCACATTTACAACCTATAGTAATGGTAAACTTCATATCGAATATTCAGAAGAAGATCCATCATCTGGTGAAATAACTTATGATTATTGGGAGACAGATGGTACAAAAGTAGGTACTGTTCATGTTCGTACTGTCACTAAATAAATATCTAAAAGATTTAAGTCTTAATCTATAAGAAAAGGGTGAGGAAAGAGATTATTATATACAGATAATCTCCTTCTTTGTAAGTAAGTTAACACTCAGGTAATACTAAAATAGTCTACGTTAAAATGATTCGTTAGCTAAACTATTTATGAAAATAGGGCAGAAAACTACGGGTCTTCTAGACACTTCTACAGAAGACAGCCGAGTTGCATGAAACAGCAATGGGATGATATTACAACTTCCGATACAAAATTTTCTATAGATAACCCATATTATAAAGTGAAAGAAACTGAAGTAAAAGATGCGGCTGGCTACGATGATTTTATATATCAAACAGTACTTTATAAAATTGACTTAACAGATGATAATATATATAGTAGCTATGGAAAAAAAGTAGCTATATTGGAGACGCATTATCGTGGTAGAACTGATCCTGTAGTTTTATCTCAAATTACTCTAGGCTCAAATACATATATTTTAGTCTCATCTCGTGCTGAAGACTCTTCATCTATGATGCCTTTGCATTATCTAGATCTCTATAAAGATGATGGTACTGCGTTATCCTCTACAGGTATTCATGGGGAGGGTTATGTTGTTGAACCATACTTTAATGAAGATAACCAATGGAAAAGTCACTATAGGGTATGTAACCTCTGATGCGACTTACTATAGTCTAATCTGGTAATTCTAAGAATAAATGTGATTTATTTAGTTACTTTTTTACAAAAAATAAAGTTTGATAAATTAAAAAATTGGGAGAGAGATTAAATTAAATATTACAGGCGAGAAGCCTGTAATTGCACTACTAAAGTGGTGTTACGTTTTCAGCTTGTGGGCCTTTTTGACCTTCACCAACTTCAAATGTTACTGCTTGACCTTCTGCTAGAGTCACACGACCACCAGCTTCATTATTTACTTGACGAAAATGTACAAATACATCATCTCCACCATTCTCTTGCTGGATAAATCCGTAACCTTTTTCATCGTTGAACCATTTAACTGTACCATTGACTAATTCTGCCATTGTTATAACCTTGCGTGGGCTTGTTGCCCGTAAATTTACACTTCTAGGGTTTCCCTATGAGAGCGGAATCTAAAATCGGAGAGAGTCTTTCGGTAGATCAGTAAAACAACTTCACACACGATAGATGAACTCGAACCTCATCTTTCTTCGTAACAATTGTACCTAGTTTTTTAATGTATAACCTTATGTCATCAAAATTATATGAGATAAACGTAAATATATTTGTCATAAATTTTAAAAATTGTATGATATTCCTACGTTAACACTATCAAAACATGTGTCATTATCGGTACTTAGACTGTCAAATCCATTATCATCATAGAGCCTAGTATAGTCTATGAAAACTTCTATATCTTCTGTGGCAGAAAAATTTGCACCTAAGCCCCATTGAAATGCATTTTCTGAATGTTTTGTACCATTATCTAATGTGGTATGTCCATACCCAAGTAATCCATAAAGTGTTAATTCATTAAGTGAATATTGTGGTTTCAAATAGAGGGCTAAATTGGTGATATCCCAATCTTTATCTATATTATCAACATTTACGTCCCCTAATGTTGTGCTATATCTACCTTCTAATGAGAGGTATCTATAAAATTTATATCCTGCGAGTATACTAATCGCATTTCCTGTAATGTCTGTGTTAAGGGTATCATCATTCATTTTCATATATGAATAGGCAAGTCCCGTATAAAAATAGTTTTCTGATATAGCTTGTTCTAAGTTTTCAGCGATTGCTATTTCTGGTTCAAGAAGATCAATATTCCCACCAGCAAAGGCAAGATTAGAAAATAGTATATATAAAGTTGTTGTGATTAATTTTATTTTCATTCAATATCCTTGTTTATCTATGTATATTTCAACAAATGATATTAGCATAAAAGTGTGAGTAAAGTATTAACAATATTTTGTGTAAATGTGCAATGCACACTTACACTAGTTTGGAAATTTTATTAAAAATTTCATGCATCTCTTCACCTGCTTTTTTGGCAAGTTTTTCAACTTCAACCTTTGACTCTGCATAGGTATGTGAAAGATCTTTTTTTGTCTCCTCCCATTTGTCTTCAGCTTCCATTTTTGCAAGGTGTGCTTTTAGTGATGCCATACTAAATTCTTCTTTTGTTTTGTTTGAAGCAGTAATGGTAAAATCTTCAGCACTTTTTTTAATTTTTTCTAGCTTATCTCGTGCTTCCATCATGCTCAAGTGCGCTTGAAGTTTTGATTCACCACTATCAAATTCTTGGTATGCATCTTTCAGTTTGGTATTTACCTTTGAAAAGTGTTTTTTTAAATCACCCCAAAAATCTGCTACATCATCACTAAACTCGTGACTTAATGACTCTATTTTCTCTTCTACATTTACCAATGATGCTTTAGACTCTTTAATAAGTTTTTTAATCTCTTTTTCCATAATTGTGCTCCTTAAGTAGTATTAATATACTTCTATTATAGCACTTTTTTACATCTTTTTTGTTATCTTTCATTAACCAAACCTTAAATACAAAGTCCAAGACCATACACTTATTTGTAACATTTGTTATATACAACTATCAATATATTTTGCTATACTTTTATTTGAATAAATTAAATACAATAAGGACATAACATGAAAAAAACAGTATTACTTTCAATTTTAACATCAACACTTATTATGGCAGGTGGGGACATCGATCCAGTAGAACCAATGATAGAAACACCAGCAGTTGAAGAGGCTTCATCAGGTATACCTATGGGGATTGCACTACTTGGTGGTGTTTTAAAAGGTGATGGTGATAACACAGACTGGAATCCACTTTATGGTGTTGAACTCTCTTTTGAGTGTCTACTCTCAGACAGCACAAGATCACAACTCCAGTACACACACTACGATGAAGATGGTATCAAAATGCAACAACTAAGTGTGAACCCTCACTATATCTTTAACCGTGGTGATACAGTAGAGTTTGGTGCAGGTCCACATATTGGTGTGACGAAAGTAGAAATAGCTAATGAAGATGATACTATATTTACTTATGGTGTAGGTGCAAGCCTTAGAGCAAATGTTACTAACCATTTCTTTGTAGGTGCTGAAGCACGTTACGAATGGACAACAGATGCAGAGTTTAATGGTGTAGAAGACGACTTTAACAATGCAAAAGTATTTGCTAAAATCGGTTACTCTTTTTAATCAACTTCTATAGGTGTTCCACCTCTCTTAAGGTGGAACATGCTTTTCACTACTCCCTAGAACGTCCTAAAACTTATACGATACACCAACATTCACACTGTCTAGGGTAATGTCATTATTGTTAGTAAAGCTATCAAAACCGTCATCATCATAAAGTCTCGTATAGTCTACAAAAATATCTACAGCTTCAGTAGCTGCGTAACTAGCCCCTAGACCCCATTGGAATCCATCTTCAGAGTGACTAGAACCATTGTCTAGTGTCACTTCACCATACCCGAGTAGTCCGTAAAGTGTTACCATATTATACGCATATTGAGGTTTTAAATAAAGTGCAATATTTGACATGTCCCAATTTCTGTCTGTACCATACACATCTAAATCATTCACTGTTGCGCTATATCTAGCTTCTACACTAAAGTATGGATGAAACTTATATCCAGCCAGAAGGGTTACTGCATTACCTGTGATGTCGTTGTTGAGCGTATCATCATCCATTTTCATATAGGAATAACCTAATCCTACATAGAAGTAGTTGTCCGATATCGGTTCAGCCATCACATCGGGTGTAGTCACTTGAGGCTCCATAGGGTCGATGTCTCCACCAGCATAAGAAAAGTTAGTGAGTAGCAACATGGCTACTGCAGCGCTTGTAAGTAATCTTGTTTTCATAATTTATCCTTATTATTAGTATTTGAACAAGTTAAGTATGACAGCCTAGTATGAATTATCTGTGTACTATAAAAAATTTTATATTTTATATAGTTTTTTCATGTTTTAGCAGCCACTTACTTAAGACAAGTAATTCATCAACATCAATAGAAGGTGTCTTAATGATGTCAGCAAAGCTCTTCACTCCCATAGAGAGTAGGTACTGTAAGTTGTCATCAAAGCTTGCACCTTCTATAACAAAGATGTTGTCTTTATGTACCTCAAACATATAGCCACCATTGGGTATAGGGGACATAGAGAGGGTCACGGTGTAGTGCTCTTTGATGATGCTCTCTTTTTGTGAGTACATCAATCCTATATTGTATCCTTCATTTGCAAAGCCTCGTATGGCTACGACGAGGACTTGGTTTTCTCCTTCTTTAGAGGAGTTAAAGATGTTTATGATGTCTTTTATGGTCGAGTACCCTGGTATCTTAGCAAGCTGTATTTGTAGAAAGCCCACTAATCGTGTGTTCATCAAGTTACCTATAAAGTAGAGGAGTAAGAAAAATACAACCAAGGCAACAACAAACCACATGAAAAGATGATTTTCAGGTGTAAAGCCTATGAGTTTAAATGCCCAGCCCACAAGCATGTCTATCTTCCCATACAGCCAGAGTATGACGACTACTATGATAACCACAGGTAAAAGTCCAAAAAGTCCTTGTAGCGCTGTTTCTGTAAAATGTTTGAGTGTTTTGTTCATATGTGCTATCCTTATATATATATTAAGGTAGCACTATACACTATCTTTGCTTTTTCTTGTAGGGTGTGTTTGTCAAAGCACCAATGAGGAAATATGCATACTATGACACGTTTGATGAGAGGATTAATGAAGCTTGGGCTTAAAGGTGCGTTAGCAAACGCACCCTACAGAACGAAATTAATTTTAATTGGCAACATATTGAGCCTATCACTTTAATACTCGGCTTAAAAATTCATCTCTCTTTTTTATCCCCAATAATGTACTGACCGTTAAGTCAGGGTAGGCGCCATGTAAGCCTTTACCATCATCTCCATGACAGCCTGCACAGTTACTACTGTAGTACATCGCTGCATCTTTAGAGTAAGGTATTTTACATTTTTTACCAGAAAGTTTTAGTACATAACACGCTATCTTTGGTGCATCTTCCTCTAAAGCGATGCCTCCCTCCATCACTTCATCACTTTTAAATGCTAGTTGTGATGAGCCATGATTGATGACATCAACGATGTACTGTTTAAGGTAGCCAACGGTGTGAACCTTCTGGAGCTCCTCTTCATAATGTGATGCATTGTGTTCTTCTATATGTTTCGCATAGTTTGTATTGGTATTATTTTTACTTTTTTTTGAGTATCTCACGTTTGCATTATAGAGGGCATACACTATGATGATAATGATACTGATGAGAGATAGAATTTTTTCCATAGGGAGGATTGTATAGTATTACTGGGTCGATGTCATTGATGTGTATCAGTTGTTTAGTAATAGATGAATGTCAAATCATTCGTAGGGTGGGTTTTCTAACGCACCAATGAGGAAACATGCATACAATCACACGTTCGCCAAAAGGCTACATGTAGGGTGTTGTCCCACGACAACACCAATAGGTGAAATAGACAAAACAATATTTTATGGTATTTGAAGTTTTGGTGTTGTAAGGGTACAACACCCTACGATTTTTTCGTTCCCATGATTTGCGTGGGAATGTATATTGAAATTTTTTTGTATAGATAATACGTAGGGTGCGTTTGCCAACGCACCAATGAGGAAACATGCATACAATCACACGTTCGCCAAAAGGCTACATGTAGGGTGTTGTCCCCCGACAACACCAATAGTTGGAATAGACAAAACAATATTTTATGGTATTTGAAGTTTCGGTGTTGTGAGGCACAAACACCCTACGGTTTATTCTCCCAAAATAATTCATTAATACTACAAGCTTCACACACTTTAAAAAATTGTAATTTACTTTTTCTCGTTTTAGGCTTACAGTTTGGAGTATTACAAGTATGTTTAATCGGAATATTATGTTCACAATCAAGACATCTGAAGTAATAATTACGTCCATAGTTGACTTCTAGGTTTTTACTTTTACATTTTGAACATATATATTTATCGGATATTGAATTAGTTTTAGGAATTAGAGCAGTTTGATTTTCAATAGTTTTTTTAGAGTCAGTATTTACTTTTTTCTTCTTTTGAGATATAGGTTGATGTAAATCAGCAATCAAGTTTGCAAGTTTTTTGAGTGTATCTTCATGAAAAGCATAATTATCATTAGAAAAAATATTGATTGAGCCTAATTTTCTTTTAGAAATTATATTTGATATCGTATCAGGTATTGTATCGGCTTTTACAACTTCAGGTAAATCTATATTATCTCTTTCTATTATCCCATTATCAGATATAGCTATTAAAACATCAAATTTATAGTTATTAAAACTAGGTTTAGAAATTATTTTATTAATCATTCTATCTCTAAAAGCATTCGTACAATTTTGATTTAGGTAGTCTTTCAAAAAAGCTATTTGTCTTTTAGCTTGTTGTATTGGTGAGGGCATACCTTTCTCTTGATTATTGTAAATACGCTTCCACTCTCCATGATTATTTACACTTATTTTACTACTGACACTTTTAGATTCAATAATTACAAACCCATAACTATGTATGACTAAATGATCTATCTGTGCTGTATCTGTATCATTTTGTAGACGTATGTCATTTAATACAAAGATATCTTTTGATTTAGCAAAAGCTCTATCTAAATAGTGACCCATTTGTTTTTCTGCATGTAAGCCTGCTTTAACAAATTTATCATTAGATACTTTATCATCAACATTTTTAATTATCATTAATTTAACCCCTCCAACCAACTCTCAAAATCCACATCACTAGCCATCTTCCAATCAGCCCGAGGACTCAAAGAAATAGTACCCACTTTAGGCCCATCTGGCATACAAGAACGTTTGAACTGTTGGGTGAAGAAACGTCGTAAAAATAGCTTGAGCCATTTGTTTATGGTTTCTTCATCGTATTTAGTATCAAACGCCATAGTCGCTAAGTGTAGGATTTTAGAAGGCTTTGCTCCGTACTTGATGAAGTGGTATAAAAAGAAGTCATGAAGCTCGTAAGGCCCTACGATGCTCTCTGTCTCTTGGACTATCTCATCTCCTACATGTGGGAGCAGTTCTGGGCTTATAGGTGTGTCTAGTATGTCGTCTATAATGTCTGCCAAGTCTTTGTTAGATTTGAAGTACTCTATGACATATTGAATTAAGGTTTTTGGTATGCCTGAATTTAGAGCATACATACTCATGTGGTCACCATTGTAGGTACTCCAACCAAGAGCTATCTCGCTTAGGTCACCTGTACCTATGACAAGTCCACCTTCTTTGTTCGCCATGTTCATGAGTATGCTGGTTCTTGCAC
>Ga0256844_10000198_pt1 | contig 24207 bp, 21 predicted proteins | sample MusselsmetaG_FD_189100 | JGI IMG/M metagenome (GOLD analysis project Ga0256844, IMG submission 189100) | Mussel associated microbial communities from hydrothermal vent at the East Pacific Rise, Pacific Ocean - Mussels | ecosystem: Host-associated > Mollusca > Shell > Unclassified ... | reverse complement strand
CAGGAACAAGAAAAGAAGAACTCATGGTAGATGCAGAGACATTGCAAAAAGTATGGGCACTTAGAAATGCAATGCAAAACATGGAAGAGGTAGAAGGTCTTAAATTCCTTTTCTCTAAAATGATGAAGACCAAAACAAATGAAGAATTCCTTTCTATTATGAACGAAGGTGCATAAAAAGAGATGTTGAAAATAGGTGTATTTGATTCTGGTTTAGGTGGTTTGACAGTAGTTCAAGCACTAAATCAAGTCATCAAAGGTGCCGAACTTTTTTACATTGCAGATACTAAAAATGCACCCTATGGTGAAAAAACTTCTGAACAAATACTCCAATACTCTTTAGACATTAGCAATTACTTTATTGAAACGTATCAGATAGATGCCTTGGTAGTAGCGTGTAATACTGCTACCTCTGTGGCTATTAACATACTACGCGACAAATATCCTCACTTAATAATAGTTGGAACAGAACCTGCGATTAAACCTGCCATAGAGCAAACATGCACAGGGAAGGTTGGTGTACTAGCTACGCCTGCCACACTTAGAGGTGAGAAGTATCAGGCATTAGTAAAAACACTTTCACGTACTAAAAAAGTAGAAATTTTTGAGCAAGCCTGTCCTGGATTGGTACAGAATATAGAAAAGGGAACATTACAGAGCAAAGAGAGTCTAGCCATGTTAGAAACTTGGCTCAGTCCCATGAGAAAGGCTGATGTGGACACGATAGTCCTTGGATGTACACACTATCCTTTGGCAAGTAAAGTGATTAAGGATGTGATGCAAAGAGAAGTTGTGTTATTAGATTCTAGTAGAGCTATTGCTCAGAGATTATCAACATTGTTGCTAAAGATAGGGCATACAAATGAGGGAGTATTGATTTCAAAATTCTATACCACTGGGAGTATAGATGAAGCATTTGTATATAAACTTGTTAAAAGTCCTATAGAACTTATAGTCCTATAGCCTCTCTCACTTTTTCCATTTTAACAGAGGCAATAGTGGAAGCTTTTTTTGCACCCATTGCTAATATATCATGTACCTCATCCATGTGAGAAAGATAATATTCACGCTTTTCTCTAGCTTCACCTAACTCTTCCCAAATAAGCTCTTTAAGGTATTTTTTGAAGTGCCCATAGCCTTCTTTACCACTGTGGTAACGTAGTTTTAATTCAAGCTTTTCACGATTATCTAAGAAAAGAGAAGCCAAAGCAAAAATATTATCTTCTTCCCATTCTAAAGGTTCTCCTAGTGGGGTAGAAGATGAAATGATTTTATTACATCTCTTTTGTAAAGCTTTTTCATCCATAAAAAGGTCTATAGCATTGTCATAAGACTTAGACATTTTTTGTCCATCTATGCCTGGTATGGTTGCTACTTCTGCCTCTACACTATGTTCAGGAAGTGTAAATATATCACCGTATTCGTTGTTAAATTTTGTAGCGATGTCACGTGTCATTTCTACATGTTGGATTTGGTCTTTTCCTACAGGGACTATCTCTGTGTCTAGCATCAGAATATCTGCTGCCATGAGTACGGGGTAGCTAAAAAGTGCGTGGTTTGCTGAAATGCCACGAGCTACTTTATCTTTGTAGCTATGTCCACGTTCGAGTAAACCCATAGGGGTGAACTTAGAGAGTATCCAGTAAAGCTCCAGTACTTCAGGTACATGGCTTTGTACCCAAAATGTAGTTTTTGTAGGGTCTATGCCTATGGAGAGGTAATCTACAGCAGCATCTATAGTGTATTGCTTTAGTGTATCTGCATCTTTAGAGGTGGTAAGTGAATGGTAGTTGGCTATAAAAGTAAAAAGTTCATTCTCTTCTTGTCGTTCTATCATAGGCTTCATTGCCCCAAAATAGTTACCTATATGTAGTTTTCCTGAAGCTTGGATTCCTGTAAGTACACGCATGCTGACTCCTGCTATAATTTACGCAATTATAGCAGGAGAATGAGGAATTTATGATAAGTTAGATGTAATCTATCTCTTCGTCGTGTCTTTGTCCACGTTTACGTGCTACGATGTCTAGTGGTACACCCTCAAAGTCAAACTTGTCTCTAAAGAAGTTAGCCAAGTAACGGATGTATGAAAAGTGTAGGTACTCAGGACGGTTAGTGATAAGAGCAATCTTTGGAGGCTTGGTCTCATACTGTGTAGCAAACTTAATGTTGACTATTGCACCGTTGTGAGATGGTACATGGTGACGACGTATCGCCATACGAAGTGTATCGTTTAGGTCTGAAGTAGGGATGCGGTAAGTATAACGCTTATAGATAGACACTATCTGGTCAAGTATCTTCTCTACACGTAAACCAGTCTTTGCAGAGATAGTCAAGAACGGTGCATAGTGTAAAAACTTAAGTTCATCACGTACATCATCTACTACCTCTTCATAACTTCTGTCATCTTTGATGTCCCATTTGTTAAGCACTATCAGACAAGCAAGTTTATACTCTTCTATGAGTCCAGCTACTCTCTCATCTAGTTCAGAGATTTGTGTAGTGGAGTCGAGCATAAGTATGACAAGGTTTGCTTGTTTTAGGAGCTCTGTGGTTCTAGTGAGTGCATACTTTTCTATACCTACTATCTTAGAGCGTTTACGAATTCCTGCTGTGTCTATAAAAGTGATCTCATGGTCATCATGTTCTAACATTTCATCTATAGGGTCTATGGTCGTTCCAGCAACGTCTGAGACTACTGAACGTTCTTCTCCAAGCAATGCATTAAGCAGTGAAGACTTACCCGTATTGACACGTCCTATGATAGCCACACGTATTTTGTTGTCTACCTCTGCTTCCTGTTCGGCTTCTGCATGTATTTGCTCGACTATCTTTGCAAAAGGGTCTATTTCGGTATCCTCTTCTAGGATAAGCTCTTCTTCTAGTTCAGGAGCAGGGATGTGTTGTTCCATCCATGCATAAAAGTCGTTAAAGTAACGGTTATGACTTACAGACATAGGGAAGGTCGCATCTGCCCCAAACTCTAAAAACTCCCAGTAACGCTCTTCTTCTTTGTCGTTGTCTATTTTATTTACCACAAGGGCTAGAGGTTTGTTCATCTCTTGGAGTTTGTAAAAGAGTTCTTTATCTTCAGGTGCAGGGATGGTCTTGCCATCTACCATATAGATTATAATGTCGGCTTCTGCAGCAGCTCGTAGTGAAAACTCTGCTACTTTAGTAAAGAGTTCAGAAGAATAGTCTATCCCCCCAGTATCTAATACTTCAAAGTCACGGTTCTCTGAAATAGTTACGATACGCTTTTTAATGTCACGTGTAGTACCAGACATATCAGAAGTGATGGCATCACGCTGTCTTGCCAAACGGTTAAAGAGTGAAGACTTCCCAACATTTGGACGTCCTACGATGGCTACTTTTTTTAATGGTTGTTCTTGCATTTAATTTTCTTTCTATAGATATTCTCTTGTCTACATGAGAATAGAGGGTATTTAATTGTTGGAATTATAGCATATTATCTGTAGCATGGAGTACTTCATCGAGTAATACCTTCTTATAAGCTCTGTAACACTCTCCCTCTTTAGACATAAAGTCCCCAAAGAGTTTTTGATAAGCTCAAAGTCACGGCGAATGGTACGGACACTTACCGCATATTCCTCTGCTAGTCTAGTGACACAGAGTTGTTTACCCTCGTTGAGGTGTTTGAGTATCTATATGGTACGGTGTAGGCTGCTCTTTTGGCTCATGATTCACTCATTTCAAATAACGCATCCAATATATGCTCATCACTATATACCCCTGTAGAATTTTTAAATACTTCTATCTCTAGATTTCCATCTTCATCAAACTCTACTTCCCAGCGTTCTCCTGGCACGGTGACAAGTACCATGATGAACTCATCTCTGTTGTGTTCTAGGGTATAGTGTATTTTATGTTGTTCTAGTTTTTGTAAAAAATGTAGTAATCTTTTCATAGGTATAATTTCTTATGTAGTTCTTTGTGTAATAGCATCTTTTTTACTTTCTGGTAATCTCTCATACATATCATTTATCTTAATTGATTATGGCATTTTTAAAAGTTATTCATTATTCGATACTTATTTCAGTAAAAATGTGTGTATTATTACCGAAATTTAGAGGGAAATAGAATAACTATAGCATATTTCCAAAAAGAATATATTGAAATTACTGTATACTTCTCTAAATTATAAGATTCACTTAAAACCTTAGGATATTAATGATGCAAAATGAGATTGGAATAGACGAAGAACGTATTAATCTACATGAGATATTTGATATTCTTCTGAAGTACAAATTAAAAATTATTTTTTATATCTTGCTTTTTACAATACTTGCCGCGATATATGCTTATTTTAAGCCTAATATCTATCAATCTTCTGCAAGTATTAAAGTCACTATAGAAGATAAAAAAGAGTCGACATCTTCTGAAAATATTTCAGGAATGATAGACAACGTTTCAGAGAAAAGTACAATAAATACAGAAATTGATATTTTAAAATCACGTATGTTAATACAAAAAGCAATAAAAAATATAGATTTTACACATAAATACTATGTAAAATATTCTTTTAAAGAACAAGAACTTTACAAGGCATCACCTTTTGAAGTGAATTTGTACGAAGGGTTAGATCTTTCGTTTATTGTGCATTACATTGATGAAAAATCATATTATCTTAAGGCAAGTGGCACCGACCCTATAAGTAAAGTTGATTGGGAAGCTAAACGAATATACAAATATGGGCAAAGAGTAAAAGAAAAATATTTTGAATTTGAATTATCACTTAAGGATGGAAGTAGTCTTGAACCAAATGCAGATTATCGCTTTAAAGTTATTGATCCTATAAAAGCTATAAAAGAAATACAAAAACACCTTATTATTGTAACAGCATCAAAAGATTCTTCTATTCTTAATATTACATTTGAAAATAATGTAGCTGTCCGTGCGTATGAATTTACTAATGCCTTGGTAAAGACTTATTTAGAAGAAGGTATTAAACTTAAAAAACAAGAAGCCAGTAATATTCTTGATTTTATTGATAATCAGTTACGTGGCGTTGATTCAAAGCTTGAAATAAATGAACAAAATTTAGAAAATTTCAAAAAAAATAGTACGATGATGACTATAGGTAGTAAAACTGATGATACTGCATTAAAACTTAATGAGTATGAAGGTAAGTTTGAAGAAGTAAAACTTCAAGAAGAAATGCTAGATTATTTATATAAACAGATACAAAAAAATAAAAACTTTGAAAATATATCTATGGCAGGTTTGAATCTTGAAGATACAACATTACCAGATTTGATTGGAAAATTACAAGAAGTCCAATTAAAACTTCAAATAATATCGACAGATTATACGCTTTCTTATCCAAAAGTTAAAAAATTAACTAAGAGTGTGGCAGAATATAAAAGAACAATTGCACATGTAATTCAAAATTATAAAGAAAGTCTAGCTAGAAAAAAAGATTTATTATCAAAAAGAATAGAAAAATACAAAAATTTAATGGAAGCATTGCCTGAAAAAGAAAAAATTTATAATGGTTTACAACGAAATTTTGTAGTAAATGAAAAAATTTATTCGTACTTATTAAAGAAAAGAGCAGTTGTAGCTCTTGTAAAAGCGTCAAAGGTTAGCAAAAATCGTATAGTGGATACAGCATTAATACCAGATGAACCAATTAAACCTAATCGAAAACTAATTATAATGATTGGATTTGTACTTGGATTAATATTGGGTATTATCTCTTCATTTTTATCTGAACTTAAAAGTAGTCGTTTTATTAGAGATGAATCAGATATACAAAAATTTTTAGATGTAAATATATATGCGAAATTACCTTATTTAAAAAATAAATCAGAAAATATAAAAGTCTTTCTAGCTCCAAAATCATCAGCAGCAGAAGCCTTTAGGGAATTACGAACCAATTTGGGCGCTGTCCTAAATTTTAAAAAGTCTGTAGTGATTTCTTTAACTTCCTCTGTTGGAGGTGAAGGAAAAACAACAACAACTGCAAATCTTGGTGCTGTCTTAAGTTTGGCAGGAAGAAAAGTAATTTTGATTGATGCCGATATGCGTAAACCAACTTTACATAAGCAATTTAATTTAATTAACCGTAAAGGGCTTAGTAGTTTGTTGATAGAAAAAGATACCTTAGATGCTGTTATTGTCTCTAGTAAATATGAGAATATTGATATTATCCCATCAGGCCCCCTCCCTCTTAATCCTAGTGAATTACTAGATAGTGAAAATATGGAAAGTACACTTGAAGAACTTAAAAAAAGATATGATGTTATTATCTTTGATACCCCACCTATAGGGCTAATTACAGATGCTATGGGACTGATGAATAAATCAAATATTTCACTTTATGTAGTCTGTGTAGATAAAACAAGAAAAGTTTTTTTATCAAAAATCCAACGAATTCTAAAGTTACATGATATAAAAAATTTAGGTGTCTTACTTAATTGTGTTAAGGAAGTAAAGAATAACTATGGATATTATGAAGAATCTTAGTCTAGCTTAGACTAAAAGGAATTATATGGAAAAAATTTATATTTATGGCGCAGGGGGTCATGCCCAAGTAATTGCTGATATTGCCAAAGCAGTAGGGTATAAAGAAATAACTTTTATTGATGACAATCATAGCAAGTTTGCTACCTTTACTGACATACAGGAATACAATATGATTCCAATTGTATTGGCGGTAGGAAATAATGAAATAAGAAAAAAAATTTACCAAAAAGTAAAACAATATGGATTTCTGGTTAAAACATTAATACATCCTAGTGCAGTGATTTCATCAAGTGTTAGTATTGGAGAAGGTACTGTTGTTATGCCTCATGTAGTTATAAATGCACAGGCTACTATTGGTAAAGGAGCTATTATTAATTCTTCTAGTATTGTTGAGCATGATAATGAACTTGGTGATTTTGTACATATTTCACCAAGAGTTGCTCTAGCAGGAAATGTTAAGGTGTCTGAATTAAGTCATATTGGTATTGGGACATGTGTAAAGGAAGGTATTGATATTGGAAAGAGTACTGTAATTGGTGCCGGATCAGTTGTTGTTAGTTCCCTAGGAGATCATCAACTAGCGTATGGAAATCCTGCTAAAGTTAAAAGAGACGTTTAGCAGTTTTAAAATTCTAATTATGTAATTTGTGGTTAAATTCAGGAACAATATCTTTTAGTTTTTTCAGTTTATCATCTGTACTGATGAGAATTTCTATATCTCTATTAAGTTTTTGAATATCATATTTAGTAGCCTTTGCAACGGTGATAGAGTCATACTCTGTCTCTGCATCACTGTCATTGATAAGTAATTCTTCATAGAGTTTTTCGCCAGGTCTAAGTCCTGTAAATTCTATTTCTATAGGGTTTTTACTTCTTATTTCTATCATCTTTTTTGCCAAGTCAACTATTTTAATAGGTTCACCCATATCTAAGATAAAAATTTCCCCTCGTTTACCCAGTGTACCTGCTTGTAATACTAGCTGGCAGGCTTCAGGTATCAGCATGAAGTATCTCGTTATTTCTGGATGGGTAACGGTAATAGGACCACCTTGTTTAATTTGTTCTCTAAACTTTGGTATGACACTCCCACTACTTCCTAGTACATTACCGAAACGAACAGCAACAATTTCAGTATTTTTTGATTCTACATTTTGAGCATATAACTCTGTGATTCTTTTTGTAGTTCCCATCACATTGGTGGGTCTAACTGCTTTGTCTGTAGAGATAAGTACAACATTATCAACATTAAATTCTATAGATATATCTATAACATTTTTTGAACCGAGAATATTATTTAAAATAGCTTCTTCAATATTTTCTTCGACTAAAGGAACATGTTTGTATGCTGCTGCATGTATTACCATTTCTGGTTTATATTTTTCAAAAGTGCGACGTAATAAATCTTTATTGGTAACACTTTGCATAACAGGAATAGTATCTATATGAAGAAGTTCTTCGGTAATAGAATATAAATTAAATTCACTGTGATCAAGTAAAATTAATTTTTTAGCACCATATTTTTCGCATTGTCTACATATTTCACTACCGATACTTCCCCCTGCACCAGTAATTAATATACATTTATCTTGAATAAATAATTCAATTTTTTTAGTATCTAAGTCTTTAGGTGAACGAGAAAGAAGATCTTCAACAGATAAATCTTTTAATTGTCTAGTGTACGTTGAATTAAGTAGTATTTTGTTAAGTGATGGTAATATCTTGATAACATTAAATCCATTTTTTAGCTCTGTATGAATTCTATCTATTTCATTCTTCAAAGCAGAAGGCATGGCAATAATTAGAAGATCGTAGGTATTATCTTCTAAAATATTTTTTAATTTATTTTCAGATATGATTTTGATACCATCAATAGATCTATTGTGTAAAGCTTCATTATTATCTATAAAATAATCAACACGATAGTCTGTGCCATTAAACTCTTTTTCTAATTTTATACCAGCACTTCCTGCACCATATATAATTACTTTTTTATTTTTAATGATATTATCTCTATTCTTATAGAAGTGACGACTGTAAACAAGTAGATTAAAAAGAAATAAGAACATTAAAAGTTCTGTAAAAAGAAATGAAAACCTTACTTCACCATAAAAGATAGGCAAATAGATTAAAAAAGGAATAATATAGACTATACTTTTAACTAAAAATGTTTTTGTAGAAGCTTTCGACCAAGATTGAGAATAGTCACGAAGTATAAATCTTGATGCCAGTAATCTAAAGGTTATAATACTAAATACTACTTTGTATTGAATATCATCATGATAAATATAAAATGTCCACCAAAGTGTAATTAAACTAAGACCTATTATAATGATAAAGTTTAGGAATGATTTATTTATATGCATATTAATCTATATTCTCTTTAATTATGTCACATATCATTAAAACATCTTCTTTTGACATAGTTGTGCTACTGGCAATACATAAACCACTATTATAGAGTGTATCACTTGTCCCATCTATTAATTTAATAGTATCCTTAAACAGAGGTTGCATGTGCATAGGTTTCCATAGTGGACGACTTTCAACATTAATCTTATCAAGTGCTTGAATTATTTTATTGTATTGAGTTTTTTCAAAAGTTAAAGCAGTAAGCCATCTGTTACCTCTAGTTCCTGCTAATTCTGGCATAAAAGTAATCTCATCTATATCTGATAAAAATTCTTTATACCAATTAAATATTTCCCTTTTTTTCATAACTCTTTCTTCTATAACTTCCATTTGTCCAACACCAATAGCAGCTAGTACATTACTCATTCTGTAGTTGTACCCATATTCAAGATGTTCATAGTGTAAATAGGGCTCTTTTGTTTGTGTGGCATAGTAGAGTGCCTTATCTCTCCACTCTTTGTTTGAGGTAACAAGCATCCCACCACCTGAGGTGGTTAGAATTTTATTCCCATTAAAACTATAGATACCAATATCTCCAAAAGTTCCAGTATGTTTATTGTTAAATGTTGCACCTAAACTCTCAGCAGCATCTTCTATTAAATAAATTTCATATTCATTACAAATTTCAACTATTTGTTCAATATCTGCACTCATTCCATACAAATGAGTCACTATTAAAGCTTTAGGCTTTTTTGTAGCATTTTCTAAGTACTTTCTTAAAAGGGTAGGGGAAAGGTTCCAACTTTTAGTCTCACTGTCTATAAATATAGGATTTGCTTGCTGATAAAGTATAGCAGTAACAGAACCAATAAATGTAAATGTAGAGGTTAAAACATCATCGTCTTTACCAATACCCAGTACACGTAAAGCTAAATGCAATGCAGCCGTTCCACTACTTACCGCTAATGCATTTTGCGCACCCGTATAAGACTTGATACTCTCTTCAAATCGATTAACAAATTCCCCAAGTGGTGCAATATAATTACTTTTAAAAACTTCTTCTATATATTTTAGTTCATTTCCACCCATATGAGGGGCACTTAAAAATATTTTTTCATGCATATTTTATCCTTTAAATTTTTCCATAGTAACAGAACTACTAGATGAGATATCACTTCTATTAACTACTTTCATAAATGTCATAAAAAGTATTTTTAAATCAAGCAATAAAGATTGATTTTCAACATACCATACATCAAGTTCAAATTTCTCTTCCCAACTAATCGTATTCCGTCCATTTACTTGTGCCCATCCCGTGATGCCTGGTCTTACATTATGTCTTTTATTTTGTTCTTGTGTATATAGTGGTAAATATTCTAATAATAAAGGTCTAGGTCCCACAAAACTCATATTCCCGTTTAAAACATTAAAAAGTTGAGGAATTTCATCTAGACTAGCACTTCTAATAAACTTACCTACACCATATAATCGCTCTTCATCTGGAAGTAGATTACCTTGTGCATCTTTTTCATTAGTCATTGTCCTAAATTTATAAATTGCAAATGCTTTTTTATTTAAACCAGGTCTATTTTGTTTAAAGAAAATAGGTTTTCCCATAGTTAAATATATAAATACACTAATGAAAAAAAACAGAGGTAAAAATAGTATAAGTAGTAGTAAAGATAAAATAATATCAAAGAGTCGTTTGGTCATAATGAATCCTCATTGCACTTTTAGTCGCAACTCGGCTATCTCCATTAAATTAATTTAAAAGAAGACCCGTAGTTTTCTGCCCTACTTTCTTAAGTAGTTTAGCTTTATTGTGTATATAAATAAGTTTATCTTTCTAAAGCTTATGAATTACTTAGTCATTACTTATAGTGAAAGTATTCTATTTTAGTGTAACTTTAAGTTATGTTTGAAAATTTATTTTAGTCATTGTATGAAATGTCTTTTTGGTTTTTCTAATAGATCACCATTATCAAAATAAATCTTACTACCTCTTGGGAAAATAATATCAGTACTATTTACAACTGGTTTTTGATTAATATAGTGAGATTTTTCAGGATGATCAAATTCTAAGAGATCCCCAAACATTTTAACTATTTGTCCTTTATCATCAGGGGATATTTTTGTGTAAGTGCTTAGCATATTTTGATCATTGACAATTGTATTGTTCTCACTAATAAAAACACTATAATAACCATGACCATTATCAAGAAAAAATCTACTGTTTTTTGTATAAACCATACTATCTCTAATTGCAAGACTGGCTCTTTTTTCTAAACGTAAAAAAGTATCTATTTTTTGTGAAGTTTCAAAATAACAATTATTAAATGTTACTTTACTTCCTGGAAAAATGACATTTTCTTTATCGTAATGTTCAAAACTACAGCCAATAAAACTGAAAGCTCTCCCTGATCTATCCCATATTTTACTAGTCTCTTGAAAAATTGCGCCAAAAAACTTTTGATTATAGGGTACTTGTTTATACTCAAGTGCAAGATCTGTATATTTTATTTCAAGATTGGTTGTTCTTGTGTAGTAACTGTCTTTCCAAAAGTAAAGTCCTATTTTATGATATTTGAGTTGTAAATTAATGGCATTGAGACTGCCCTCAATTTTTAATCCAATAGTCCCATTATTATTTTGCAAATGGTTATATTTCCAATTTTTACTGCAACCATTACCCCAAATAGAGATATTCATAAACGAAGGATGTTTCCCTGCATCTATAAAGGTTGCATTTTTTTTATTTCCTCTATATTGCAGTCTAGAATTAGATGAAAATGAGCTATTTTGCTGTAGCGCGTATCCTTCACCTTTAAATGTAACATAGTGCTTTCCTGCACAACTCAACTCTTTAGTACTGTAAAATACACCATTAGGTATATATACGGTCATACCATGGTCAATATTTTTAAAGAGATTAACTAGCGCTTTTGTATGGTCTAGGTTCAATTCTTTATTTGGTTCCCCACTTTGTCCAAAGGGGCTATTTAAGAACCATTCGAGTCTTAGTGTTTTTGGATTTTTAAGATATTCTTGACGTGTCCATCCATGATAAATCAATCCTGCTTTATATATCTTTTTATTTTCTTTAATAAAAATAAATTTACCACCATTAATAATGTTTTTTACGTTTACTACTTTAGAAGATGAAGTATCTAGATGATTTAACTTTTCTAAATTATCTATGAGCTTTTGATTGCTTTTTGCATGAAGTGAGATACTTAATAAACAGACTAAAAGTATTTTATACATTTTTTTCCTTTATAAGATTGTTAACCAATTGAAATATTTTTTCATATTCATATTTTCTATCAAATCTACCGTGTAGATTCAATAAGTTTTCTCTGAAATTCTGTAATATTTTAGGATTTTCATATAAAAACTCTATTTTTTCTGTCAAATCTTTGGGATTAAAAGATTTATAATTTACTCCCACCTTATTTGTATCAATTAAATCCATAATCTCTTTATTCTCACTGCTGTTTAATACGGGTATTTGGGTACAGATATAATCACTTATTTTATTTGTAATACTTCCCAAAGCATATTTACTTATGGCATTTAAACCTAAGTCTGCTTGTTTGAGATAAGAAACCATATCATCGTATGGCATAGCATCTATAAATGTTACTTTAGCAGATAACTCTTTATTTAATGCTTGAAGTTTATTTTCATCTTTACCTTTCCCAATAATAAAAAACTTTATATTTTCATATTTATCTTGTAATAGTTTGGCTGATTCTATCACCGTCATTAAGTCATAGCTATGGCTTAATGTACCTACGTAGACAATCCAAAATTCATTTTCATTTTTATGTATAGGAGGTATGTCTTGAATTTTTGTGACATCTGCACCTATATAAGCTACACTAGAATATCTTGGAGTTGAGTTTAATAATCCTCTATCTAGATAGGTTTGAGATACAGCTACTAGGGCATTAGCCGATTTATATGCCTTATCCGCACGATATGAAATAAGTTTAATAAGAGGTTTAAAAAGAAAAAATGTCTTACCTAGGGCAGGAGCAATAGATTCTGGCCAAATATCTTGTATATCTATAACAAAAGGAATAGTATTCTTTTTTGCATATTCACCAAGTATAATATTTGAGCAAATTAAAGGATAAGCAGAATAAATCAAATCAAACTTTACAGTATTTGAGAGAAGATACTTTTGTAAGTTTTGACAAAATACAGAATGGCTCTTAAATCTTTTAATACTCACATTACTACTATATCCAGGCTCAGACATGAAAATAATATTGTAGCCTTCTTGATACCCCTCTGTGTCTTTAGATCGGAATTGTTTTGTAAAATGCTCAAAATTACTTGTAACCAATGTAACAGCATATCCCTGTTCCGTAAATTTTTGGGCTAAATATCTAAATCTATTAAAATATGGTTCTCCTTTTAATGATATGAAAGGCGCTACTAATAGTATATTAGATTTCATGTATACCCTTATCTTCTATCATATTTTGATATACCTTTTTAATTTTTTGTCCATATTGTTCTGTAGTGAACATATCTTGTGCAAAAGTATATGCATTATTTTGTAAACTCAGATTTTTCCTTTATGAGATTGTTAACCAATTCAAATATTTTTTTATATTCATACTTCCTGTCAAATCTACCGTGTAGATTCAATAAATTTTCTCTGAAACTCTGTAATATTTCAGGGTTTTCATATAAAAACTCTATTTTTTTTGTCAAGTCTTTGGGATTAAAAGATTTATAATTCACTCCCACTTTATTTGTATCAATTAAATCCATAATTTCTTTATTTTCACTGCTGTTTAATACAGGTGTTTGGGTACAGATATAATCACTTATTTTATTTGTAATACTTTGCAAAGCATATTTACTTATGGCATTTAAACCTAAATCTGCTTGTTTGAGATAAGAAACCATATCATCGTATGGCATAGCATCTATAAATGTTACTTTAGCAGATAACTCTTTATTTAATGCTTCAAGCTTATCACCATCTTTCCCTTTGCCAATGATGAAAAACTTTATATTTTCATATTTATCTTGTAATAGTTTAGCTGATTCTATCACAGTCATTAAATCATAACTATGGCTTAATGTACCTACGTAGACAATCCAAAATTCATTTTCATTTTTATGTATAGGAGGTATGTCTTGAATTTTTGTGACATCTGCACCTATATAAGCTACACTAGAATATCTTGGAGTTGAGTTTAATAATCCTCTATCTAGATAGGTTTGAGATACAGCTACTAGGGCATTAGCCGATTTATATGCCTTATCCGCACGATATGAAATAAGTTTAATAAGAGGTTTAAAAAGAAAAAATGTCTTACCTAGGGCAGGAGCAATAGATTCTGGCCAAATATCTTGTATATCTATAACAAAAGGAATAGTATTCTTTTTTGCATATTCACCAAGTATAATATTTGAGCAAATTAAAGGATAAGCAGAATAAATCAAATCAAACTTTACAGTATTTGAGAGAAGATACTTTTGTAAGTTTTGACAAAATACAGAATGGCTCTTAAATCTTTTAATACTCACATTACTACTATATCCAGGCTCAGACATGAAAATAATATTGTAGCCTTCTTGATACCCCTCTGTGTCTTTAGATCGGAATTGTTTTGTAAAATGCTCAAAATTACTTGTAACCAATGTAACAGCATATCCCTGTTCCGTAAATTTTTGGGCTAAATATCTAAATCTATTAAAATATGGTTCTCCTTTTAATGATATGAAAGGCGCTACTAATAGTATATTAGATTTCATGTATACCCTTATCTTCTATCATATTTTGATATACCTTTTTAATTTTTTGTCCATATTGTTCTGTAGTGAACATATCTTGTGCAAAAGTATATGCATTTTCTTGTATTTGAGTATCTCTTTGAAAATTTGATAATATCTGATTGATTTTTAAAGTGGTCTCTTCTTCATTGGTAATATCGATTAAATATCCAGTTTGACCATCTTTAACTATTTCAGAAACACCAATAACATCATTGGAAATAACCAAAACTTTTGAAAAAAATGCTTCTACTATATGGTTACCTAATCCTGCACCTGAACCTTGTGGCATATGCAAAGAGTTTAATAAAATATCCATAAATTTATATGCAGAATACATTTGCGTTACTTGTCCTAGGAAAATGGTATTCTTCTCTATTCCTAGTTCTTTTGAAAGTGCTTGTAGTGACTCTTTTTGAGAACCATCTCCACATATGACAAATTTCAATTTTTTATTTTTTTGATATAACTGTGCACATATTTTTAAAAATAAATCTACACCTCGTTCTTTTTCTAATCTTGATACCGAACCTATGACAATTTCATCTTTTTCTATATCATAGTTTTCTCTAGTGAGTGATGGATTTGTTTTATCAAAAAAAGAGGTCGAAAAATTATTATAGATATAGTTTATTTTCCGATGATCCATACCATGGTCAATTAGTTTATGCATCTCTTGCTTACAATTACCCAATGCATAAACATTAAACTGTTTGAAAAGCGTACACACTTTTTTATAGGTTTGGACATGTAACCCTCTTGAGTGCCACAATAGCTTTGTTTTTTTTCTTCTACCTGATAACAAAATACCTAATAAGCCTAATAAAGTAGGAAAAGCCATTTGTGCATGTATAAGGTCTATATCTTCATTTTTTAATATTTTAGGGAGCTTGAAAAGTGTTTTAATTGTTCCTAATACATTTGCTTTGAAGTGAATATCCCCTTCATAATGTTTTACACCAAGATCTGTGACATTTTTAAGATAGGGACCAGTGTCAGATAATAAAACTGTTTCTATCTCTTGTTGTTTTAGTGCATCACATAAATTTAAAGTAGCTCTTTCTGTACCGCCAGCATTTTTCATGCCTGTAATAATGAGTATTTTCATGTTGTTCCTTTATTGTTATTGCCTATGATTGTATAAAATATAAATAGGGGTACCCACATTAGGGAGAGTCTTATAGAGCTTGATGGAACAAAACTTAATATAAGAAAAGCAAAGATAGAGATAATTAATGGATCTAATATCTTATTTGATTTAGAAAAGTATTTGAGTGTTAAGACCATCATAATGATAAGAAAAAGTATTCCTCCTGGAATACCAAATGCTAAAAAATTTTCAATGATAAGAGAGTGTGGATTTAGACTTGCAAGGTCGGTAGAATGAAAAAAGTCACTAAAGTTTCTTGTCCCATAACCCATACTTCTTAGACTATCTAAGTGATTTATGAAATATTCATAAATTTCACTTCTATAGGAGATTGATTTATCATCATTTAATCCATATAAACCTAGCCATAGGCGTTCTGCATTTTCTGAGACTAAGCCCATATCTGATTGATAGAGATTTAAAAGAATTGATTCAAAGTTAGGTAGTATAAAAATCATAAATAATAATGTAAATAGTATAAAATAGATATTATTAAATAAAGAAAGGGACACTACAATAAAGAAAATTAATAAGGTTACTCTAGACATTGTAATAAATAAAAGGAAGGTTTCGATAGAAAAAATTATCCTATTCTTTATTTTTGTACCAAAGTCTTTGGATAAATAAAAAACGATTAAAAATATCATGAGAGATGCAACAGCTAGATTATTAGGATTATTGAAAAAAGATGCGATAAGCGCTGCTTTAGTAGGGTCCTCTGTATCTATAGTAAACCGATATCCCGTAAACATTTCAAAAAGAACAGAAGCAAATATAAAGACTAAAATATAATAAAAAAGGTTGTAGATAAATTTTAAGTTTTCCACATAATTTTTGTTAGATGCCAATAATAAAAAACTAAAAAGCATCATATTGTAAATAGAAATTAAATAATATATATCCAACATACTGGTTACATTTGCAGAGACTTGTAAATGTACTATAGTGATTAAAAGATAAAAAGTTGTAGCAAAAAAAAGAGTTATTTCTTCATAAATAAATTTCGTTTTATAACTAAATATTGTTAAGACAATTGCGGTAGGGAGTATAAGGAGTAAATCTAATCGTATCAATGACATATACAGATATATACCACTTCCCATAGTTATACCAAGAATGTATACAGTAAATAAATTTTTAATAAAATTATTCCTATTCCATGTCATCATCGTGCTGTTATGTCTTTATATATATTTATCAATTGATCCGTTACAGCTTTTTCTGAAAAGTTTTCCTCTACATATTCTTGCAAATACTCCGTATTATATTTTTCTAAATTTGTATAAACATCTTTCATTGCCTTAGCCAATTCTTTTTCATTTGTTTCTGATAAAAGACCTATTTTTTCATTAATGATGATACTTTCCGGACCCCCACTTTTGGTAGAAACAAGAGGTAGCCCACAACTTAAAGCCTCTATAAGTACAACACCAAAAGTTTCATAAAAACTTGAAAGCACAAAAATATCTGAATCTATGAGTAGTTCTTTAACCTCTTCTCGTGAGGCTTTACCATAGAGTTTAATATTTTTTTCTGCTTTTAAAGTATGTATTGATTTTTCAAGATTTTGATACTCCGGCCCTTCTCCTACGATAAGAAGTTCAACATTTTTTTCTTTTTCAAAAGCCAATATGAATGCTTTAATAAGCATGTTTTGATTTTTTTTAGGCACCAAATGTCCAATAGTGATAAACCGAATTTTTTCACTGTCTGATTTTTCTTGTATATTTTTAAAAAAATCTACATTGACAATGTTGGGTAAATATTCAAAACTAACATTGGTCTTTTCTTTAAGTAAAATTGAAAATTCTTTACTTACTGCCAATGTTTTATTTGCTTGCTCATACACTTTCGTTGCATATTGAATTTCAGAGGGACTTAGTAGTTTTCTTGCAAAAGTTGTACTATGCTCTGTGACTACATAGGGAATATTGTATTCTTTTTTTATCCATATAGCCAAATGACCATAAAAAAAAGAGTGTAAGTGGACAATATCCGGAACTCCGTTTTTTGCAATATATTCTTTAAATAGTTTTTTAAAATGATATTCTCTTCGGGTTCTACATATAGCTAGTTTTCTATGTATCTTAGGAAAGATAAAATAATCTTTTTGATAGGTGATTACCTCATTTTGTGTATGTTCATTATTTTCAAAACATAGTTTTTTATTCTTTATTATCTCTTGGATAGTTACTTGTGTAAGTGCGATAACACCAACTTTTGTGTTATTCTTTGCTAACGCTTCAGCTTGTTCTTGAAAAAATATACCGTTAAGGTCATTATATGTGTTTGGGTACCATGAGGGTATGATTAATACATGCATCATTTATGCGTCTCCTTGTATAGATAGTTTATCATATTTTTTTGCATATACCAATACCAATAAAATAAATATAATCAGTAGAAAAGCCATACTAAAATTGATAATACTTAAGATATGCAATATCTCCATATCTCTTAAAAAGTATAAAATAGACAAAGGAATTATCATATAAATGATAGAAAAGTAGAGCATAATTTCTTGTTTGTTTAATATAATAAAAACAGATGCAATAGGTGAAGTTAAAAAATTAACAAAGAGCCAAGGGCTTAAGACAGATGCAATTTGACCAGCAATTACCCAATTTGAACCAAATACAAAACCAAAAATATTTTCTGAGTAAAAGAATATGAGTGTAAAAGGAATAATAGCTATTAAAAATAATTTATAGAGTATTTTATAGATAGTATTGGTTAGTTCGCCTGGTGGTGTTTCTGTAAGTTTTTGAAAAAATACTTGAGAGATAGAACCACCTAATATTGCAAAAGGTGCTTGTACCATTCTCCATGCCAATGAGAATTGACCAAGTACAGCATTGGAGTAGAAATTTCCTATTAATATATTGATACCGGATAGTCGTACATTATCGAAAAAGGCATTGGGTAAATTAAGTAAAGGCATTTTTTTGTATTCTTTAGCAAGAGAAAATATCTTGCTGCTATTTGCAGTTTTTATCCCTAAAAGGATATGTAAAATATTGTCTTGCAGTAGATATATTGCCATGGCAACTTGACTTAGAATAAGTCCAAGAATTAATCCCGAAGCACCAAATCCACCAAACCCTACAGCAATCGTAACAGTAGCATAAATGAGACTTTGGATAATTTTAGCGTGTGCTATCTTTTTGAATTTTTTATTTTTAATACACCAATAATTAAGGCTTTGAAAAATACCTATACTTAAAATAGAAATAGGTATCCACCAAAGCCAATATGTGATTTCTGTATTGTGAAGCATAGTTGAAATATTTTCACTAAAAAAATACACTAATATGAATGCGAAAAAACTAACAAACACCGTAATATAGATAGATAATATAATTAAATGAATAGCATTAATTTTTATTTTTGGTAATACAATTGCAAGTTCATATCGACCAGTAGCGAATACTGTTACAACGGAGAGCAAACTCATGTATATTGCCAATAAGCCAAAATTTTCTGGAGTATATAGTCTTGTTAAGAGGGGACTGATTAATAGAGGGATAGCTTGTGCTATGGTTGTACCTGTCATTAAAGTCAGTACATTTTTAACAAAGGTAGATTTAATGGAGATTTTATGCAAAGTATCGCTCTTATTTTAATTTGTAATATTTACTAATGTAGTCGTGTTAAAGAAAAATTCGTGTAGAATTTTTCTTATTATAATCGCCAAGTAGGTTTTTCAACTATACCTTTTATATCTATAATAATAGGAGTATCTGTTGATAGCTTTTTATAGTCATCTTGTGTAAGTGCTATGAATTGTTTATGTGCAACAGCAACAACAATTGCATCATATTTTTTATTAGATTCCATTGGATTTGCAATAATCCCATGAGAATAATGATGCTTTTCTTCTTCAGGATCTACCCATGGATCATATACATCTACATTACATCCATATATTTTGAGTTCTTCTATTACATCTACTACTTTTGTATTTCTCATATCTGGACAATCTTCTTTAAATGTTACGCCAAGAATTAAAATATTTGCATCTTTTATTCGCTTATCTTTGGATATCATCGTTTTTATAGTTTTCTCTGCGATATATTTACCCATACCATTGTTAATTTGTCTTGCCCCTAAAATAAGGTTTGGTTTATATCCAAGTTCTTCTGCTTTAAAAGTAAGGTAATATGGGTCTACACCAATACAATGACCTCCAACCAAACCAGGAGTAAGTTTTATAAAGTTCCATTTCGTAGCTGCAGCTTCAATGACATCATTGGTATCAATACCCATAGTATCAAAAATAAGGGCTAATTCATTTACTAAGGCAATATTGACATCTCGTTGTGTATTTTCTATTACCTTTGAAGCTTCTGCAACTTTTATAGAAGAAGCTAAGTGTGTACCTGCCGTGATAATAGATGCATATAGCGCATCTACTCTTTTTGCGATTTCAGGGGTTGAACCCGCAGTTACTTTTAGTATTTTAGTAACAGTATGCTCTTTATCTCCTGGATTGATACGTTCAGGAGAGTAGCCTGCGAAAAAATCTTGATTAAATTTAAGTCCAGATGTCTTTTCTAAAACAGGAACACAAACTTCTTCTGTGACACCGGGGTACACAGTAGATTCATAGATAACAATATCATCTTTTTTAAGCACTTTTCCTATACTTTCTGAAGACTTAATAAGAGGTGTAAGATCTGGACGGTTTGAACCATCTATAGGAGTAGGAACAGTGACAATATAGATATTACAATCTGAAATTAATTCTAGATTATTTGTAAATTTCATGCCTCTTTGGATAGCTTCTTTCATTTGTGTTTCATCAAGTTCAAGTGTTCTATCATAGGCATTATTTAACTCATCAATACGACTTGTGTTGATATCAAAACCAACAACTTCATATTTCTCACTAAATGCATGTGCCAAGGGCAATCCTACGTAACCTAATCCGATTATCGCTATTTTTGTTTTCATTATTATGTAGCCTCCTAAATTGCATTTTTTAATCGCAACTCGGCTATCTTCATATTGAAGTGAAGACCCGTGGTTTTCTGCCCTATCTTCTTAGATAGTTTAGCTGTATTATCAAAATATTAGCCTAGGATATATTAATACTTTCTTAAAATTTATTTAAGAAATGTAATGCATAAACATTTTACTAGAAAAGTAGCATTATAAATTAGAGTTTGGCATCTTCTCCACATAAACACTCTGTGAAGGAAAAGCAAAACTAGCATTATTCTCTTCTACAATTTGCATAATTTTAAAATGTATATCTTCACGAATATGTAGGTACTTCTCCCAATTAGAAGTAGAGGTAAACGTATAGACAAAAATAGTGAGTGCAGAATCACCAAAAGATTCAAAATTGACTAGCAATAACTCCTTTTGGGTAATGGAGTTATGTGAATGCAGCATATATTTAATTTGACTAATGATATCGTGTAGTTATTTGCTATTTGTATCATATGTAAGACCAATACGCATTTTAATACGACGCACACCTCGGCGTGAAAAATTTTCTATAGAATCGTTGGCTACAATAGAATTGGGTACAGCAATGAGTGATTTTTCAAATGAACGTATTTTGGTAGTACGCATACCTATATCTTCGACTGTTCCCTCTATATTATCTACCTTTATCCATTCTCCAATACGAATAGATTTATCTGCCAAGATAGCAAAAGAGCCAAAGAGGTTTGCCGCAGTATCTTTAGCTGCCAGTGCAAAAGCAAGTCCCCCCAGCCCGAGTGATGCAATAAGTGCTGTGACATTGATACCCCAAACTTGTAAGATAGCGGCTAACCCTAATCCCCCAATAAAGACTTTTACAATCTTAAGGATAAAGTTCCCCATCTCTTTGGCTAAATCGGGGTTGAACTTTTTTGTAGCATGATGAAAAACACCACGCAAGGCATCGGCAATAGAGAGTATTGCCCAAAAGATATCAAAGACGATGAGTGAATTAAGAATATTTTTGATGGTTTGTGTTTCCCAAAAAATAAGTGTAAAGAAAAGGTGGAGCCCTACAACAATAAAAGCAAAACGCATAGGTGCTTTGAGTGCAGAGATAATTTTGTCATCATAGTATGTAGTTGTATATCGTGCAAGTTTTTGCAATGTACCTACGATGATAAAAGTAAAAAATCTACGTAAAACAAGAAAAAATATAAAAATAATAATAGCAGCAATAAGATTACCCCATGGAATACCAAAAATAGTTTTGGCTAAAATAGGGTAGGACGCATAAAGAGGGGAGAGGGAGCTTTGTACAAGATGGTCTATATTCATATCTAACCCATCTATGACATTGAGTACTTCATTTGTAGTGATATTCATATCTATTTTTGCCATACAGTTGCTCCCACACAATTTATTCACATCATTATAGTAGAATTTGGTATAGAATAAGGAGTATATAGATGAAAAAGAATATTTTAATAGTGATTGCTTTGTTGGTGCTTTCGAGCGTTTTTACCTTTGCTAAAGTTACACAGCTAAATTATAAAGCCACCTTTGGTATATTTGGTACAGTAGGTACTATCCAAAATGTATTAACACAAAAAAAGAAAACCTATGAGATACACACAAAAGTAAAACTCGCAGGATTGGCAAAAATGATTATGGGTGGACAAACAGAAGTATATACTTCTAAAGGGCATATGCAAAATGGACTCATGATCAGTGATGACTATATCATGACCAGTACTAAAAAAGGCAAAATAGAGAAGAAAATTTACCATATTAACCACCAAAAAAAGTATGTGACCAAACGGTATCAAAAATGGATGGATGGTAAATTGGTAAAAGAAAAAAAAGAAAAATTACCTTTTTATGCCAAAGATGATTTGCTTACACTATATTTCAATCTAGGACATGCCATTAAAAAAAAGGGAAAAACATATTTATTTAAAGCTGTAGGACTTGAAAAACAACAAGGAAAAGTTTACATTTCTGTGCCTAAAGATACTAAAAATGCAGCCTATAAAAGAGATTTAGGAAAGGGTGCTTCATTGTATGCTAAGGCATTGATACATCAAAAAAACTTTAGAAAGAAAAAAGGTGATATTTTACTCGCTGTGGGGAAAGATGGTTTCATAAAAAAATCTGTAATAAAAGATGTATTGCTTTATGGTGATGCGAAGTTGATACGAACTAAATAATGACAGCAGATACTACAAAATCAATTACTTTGGCATCACTCATTTCACATGGTTTTAATATTCCCCCTTTTAAGGTGGGATAATAATTTCCACTCACTATATCAATACTATCTAATCTTTCGGCATAAATTTTGAGAAGTTTTCCTCCTAGTAAAGTCTCTTTTCTAACTAAGTAACGTTTTTCTAAATATATAACATCATTTGCACCATTAGGTAGTGCCAGTAGTTTTGTATAAAATTCTGTTTCATTCATAGGGCTCATTTTACCCAAATATGATACACTTCTGCAAAAGATAATATAGAATTAAATAACGTTCGATTGCATCGAACCTACGTGGACACATTGTGAAAAAAATGATTAAAAATATGGACAGAGGCATTGTGTTAATGTTTTTAGCTTCTCTGAGTTTCGCGGCTATGGGTGGGTTTGCCAAAGTGGTGAGTCAGATATTGCCTCCTGTTGAAGTGACATTTTTTAGAAATATATTTGGTGTTGTAATAGTAGGACTTTCCATTTGGAAAGTACCACTCAAACAAACAGGCGGAAAAGCACTTCTTTTGCTTTTTCGTGGTTCTATGGGTTTTATGGCGCTTTTGGCGTATTTTTATATTATGGCGCATATTCCATTGGGCGAAGCGGTGACCTATAACAAAACCTCACCTATTTTTGTAGCTATTTTTGCCTATATTTTTCTGAAAGAAAAGTTACATCCTAGTGCGTTAATTGCTATTGTGATAGGGTTTATAGGTATTGTGCTTGTAGCGCAACCTCAAGGTGGTAACTTTGATAAGTATGATGTTTTGGGTATTTTCTCTGGTATCGGTGCAGCACTTGCCTATACCTCTATACGTGAATTACGAAAGTATTATGACACACGTGCTATTGTGATGAGTTTTATGGGGGTAGGGACAGTAGCACCTTTGGTATTGATGCTCATTACACCCTATGTGAATATCCCAAAAGACTTTGATTGGATGTTTGCAGAGTTTGTCATGCCCCAAGGCATACAGTGGGGGTATGTCACCGCTGTTGGCATTTTTGCAACGATTTCTCAACTGCTCATGACCAAAGCCTATGAACTTACCAAAGCTGGTATCGTTGGTACGATAAGTTACAGTAATATTGTCTTTGCCGTGATTATTGGGGTACTTCTAGGAGACCCAGTTCCTGATATTTGGACAACTTTGGGTATACTTTTGGTCATACTATCAGGGCTACTTGTAGCCTTACCTAAAGGAAACAGATGATACTCATAGCAGGCCCTTGTGTACTTGAAAGCCGTGA
>Ga0256844_10000197_pt1 | contig 24208 bp, 7 predicted proteins | sample MusselsmetaG_FD_189100 | JGI IMG/M metagenome (GOLD analysis project Ga0256844, IMG submission 189100) | Mussel associated microbial communities from hydrothermal vent at the East Pacific Rise, Pacific Ocean - Mussels | ecosystem: Host-associated > Mollusca > Shell > Unclassified ... | reverse complement strand
GTATTCTATTGCTACTATGGCACCTGTAAGCGAAATATTTACTCCTACAGGAGGACTTGCTCCTAATGCAACTGCTAGTTATACTTTTACAACTACAGCTATTGCTATAGCAACTGACTTTCAACTGTGTGCTGGTACAGATCTAGTTGGAGATTCTTATCCTCAAAATGATGATAAGTGCTCTAATATAATTGTTACACCTGCAAATATTGATGGTGGCGTAACTGCTACTGGTATTAATCAAGATTATGTAATTAATGGTGATACTACTATTATTTCTAATCTTATTACAGTACTTGTAGAGGTTAAGAACTTCGGTATGACTACATTGACTACATTCCCTGTTGAATACTCAATTAATGGTGGTGCAAACTGGACTACCGAAACATGGAGTGGTTCATTAGCTTCTAATGAGGTTGACACATTCACATTTACAACTACCTATAATTCACCACTAGGTAATTATAGCTTATGTGCTCGCACAGTTGTTCCTAATGACGCTTATGCTGATAATGATAAAACATGTGATCCATATGTAGGTATTGTATCTGTTGAAGGCGCTATAGAGAATGCTTTCGAAGTATCACAAAATGAGCCTAACCCGGCTCATGGCAATGTACTTATAGCTTATATTGTTCCTAATAATGGCAATATTGAGTTTGAACTTCGCAATACTCTTGGACAGGTTATATACACAACAAATCAAGAGTCTTATATTGGTAATAATACTATTGAAATTGATGCTAAGGATTTAGCAAATGGAGTATATTATTACTCTGTTACCTTTGATGGTAAACGTATCACTCGTAAGATGATTGTTAATCAATAATAACTAATTATTGTGATGCGAGAGTCAATCTCGCATCATGATTTTCTAATAATGAAAAGAACCTCCTCTCGGCCATTATGGCACGGGAGGAGGTTTTTATTTTATCTCTGCAAAAAAACCATTTTTTCTTTTGTAACACTTTTGAGTCCATTCCGAATACAAACAAAATCAATCCCAATGATAGTTATCGGGATGTCGTTATTTTCATTACGTACAGCTTTCGGAAAACTGATACTATTACCAATTGTTTTAAAAAATGCGCTGAAAGTGCATTTTAAATTTACAATGGTTTATGCCTAGATTAAATCAAAGCTATTTTAGGAGTGAAACGAACTAAAACAGCATTTTGATTTTGAATCGGTATAAGGCATCACTGAATTTTAAAAAAATAAAAATCCTACCCAAAATAATTCATTTTATGAAAATCGCCTGTTTTCAGAGTAGGCTCACTTTTTAAATCTTTAAACAATTACTGCCGTATCTTTTGCTGCAAATAAATATTGGTTCTACCATTTTTTAATGGAAGTTGATAATTCAAACGATTTGTCATATTAGCATGTGTAGATAACAGAAACTAATATTTGAGAATTATAAAACCTTTCGCTACAACTAGAATCTAATATTCCACGAATTGGTGCAATTCGTGAGTATGTATAGCATAAGTATTGATTTATATTTTAGATCACTTGCCTTATGCTTACTTTAGTGATGATTTTTTTTTGTGCATTAGGGAGTTCGGTATAGAAAGTGCCTTTACTGCCAAACTTATCATTGTCAATAATTTTTCAATCCTCATTAATAATACGTTAACTACACTTGTAATATCCCATCCACTTCGATTTTACCTGTTGGCCACAAGCCTTCAAAAACTCATCTTTTTAGCGTCAACTCATTACTGAATAATACTAAATTAACTAATTCATCTATTTTTTTTATTGTAGTTTGTCAATAGAAATAGATATCTATAATAAAACGATAAATTTTGTGTGTGGAATTTTGCGTTAGCCGCAGTCAAAAAAGATACGTTTCTAATTCTGCATATTTTCCTTAGAGACACAAAATGGATTTATGGTATTAAGCTATTTACAATATGGCATGCAACGTTTTTTACGTCTAATATGTCTGTCTAAGACTTTAGAAAGTACAGGTATAGTAAAGTTTATGAGATAATGTAGATATCCATAAATATAACGATTATATATATTTAATGTAAGCTATCGTTACAATGCTAAAGTTCTGAAATGTAGTATTTTAAACAAAACTATTAGAATATATATCAATATAATAGTTTATTTTTTGAGAATACATTTAATCTAGCAAAATATTGATGTATGCCAATAAGTTAACACAATTTTGAAACAAATAAAGCAAAATTACTTATATAAACACTTTTTTTTTAATTAACACACACACATTATGAAGCATGTATTACTTATGGTCGTTATGTTTATGGTTTTTTCTATGTTATCAGCACAGACGCAAGTCTATACTGAGAACTTTGAGACTATACCAATAAGCTTAACGTCTACAACTACAGACAATGTAGGAGGCACAAGCTGGGGTTCAAACACAAGGATTTTCAGCGAAGGTGCACAATGCGACTCAGTATTTGTTACTCAGGGAGACACCACCTTCTTAACAATGAACGGTTCATTCAGTACGATGGGTTTATCTCACGTTTATTTAAATTTTGATCATATATGTAAGGTCGCTTATGCAGATAGTGCTATTATTGAGATTTCTAATGACAATGGTACTACTTGGCGAAAAATTAAAGGAGGACACTATTTAGGGAGTTCTCAGTTTAATAACCTTGGATTTAGATTCAATGAATTTAGTTACGGAAATTTTTGGGATTTATCAAATCATTCAGCATTACCTCAACAGTCTTGGTGGAAAAATGAATTTTTTGACATATCTTCGTTGGCATCATATTCTGCTCAAGTAAAGATAAGGTTTGCCCTTATCGATGGTAATAATATTGGTGCTGCTGGTCGTAGTGGTTGGTATTTGGACAATATTATTGTCAATGCTGCCATTTCTGAATTAATTCCCCCAACTGTTAGTCTTCTTAGTCCAGTAATACGGGATACAGTTTATACTTCAATTCCTGTTAATGTATCGGCATCAATAACTGATGGCTCTGGAATTGATACTGCCTTATGTATAATTCAGATATTACCTAATAATATTTTTGATACTATACCTATGGTGTTAGACGCCAGTACAACATCTACATATAGATGCTCTATTCCTTTTTATGGTTTTGGACGTACTACAAAGTATTATGTTATTGCATGGGATGAAACAGCAAGTTCAAATGTAGATTCTACTGCTACATATAAATATATTGCAAAAAACTCTCCTGGAGGAACTGCCGAAATAGGTGATCCAGCTAGTCCCGACAATACTATTTATCCTTTTAATACAAATTTTCAAGATTCAAAAGCACAGTATATATATACAGCCGCAGAAATGAATGCTGCTGGAGTTTATGGTGGGTTAGTTTCTAGTATCTCTCTCGAAGTAGTTTCAATTGCTCCAGGTTCTCCTGCATTGAATAATTTTACGATTAAGATTAAAAACACTTCTTCATCAACCTTAACTGCGTTTGATCAAAGTGGCTTAACTACAGTTTATTCTCCAGCTTCATATACAGTACAAAGTGTTGGTTGGAATACATTTGAATTTACATCACCATTTAATTGGGATGGAATTAGCAATATCTCTATTCAGTACTGTTTTGATAACACTAATTGGTATACTAGTTCAGATGTTAGGCATACCTCAGCTCCAGGAATGGGGTGGATCCAATATAGTGAAGTTATATCAGGTTGTTCAATGTCAGCAGGAGAAGTTAATTCATTGAGACCAAATATTAGGTTTGAAATTTCTAGTGCTAGTAAATTGAAAAAAGATATCGGTGTTGCTCATATAATTAACCCTAATTCGGGTATGTTAATAGGAACCAGTTATGATATCATAGTTGATCTGAAAAACTTTGGTGTAGATACCATTACTTCAGCTCAGATTAATTGGTCACTTGACGGTATTGCACAAACTCCATATATTTTTGGAACCCCTACTGACTCAATATTCCCTAGTGGCATCAAAGCTCCTATTACTTTAGGAACAGAGACTGCCACCGCAGGTACTCACTATATTATTGCTTGGACAGACCTACCAAATGGAGCATTAGATAGTGATATAATGAATGATACAACTACGTTTTATTTCTATGGCTGTTCTTCTGCTCTTGCTGGTAATTATACTATTGGTGGTATAACACCAAATTTCCCTACTTTTAAGGATGCTGCACTTGCACTAAATCAATGTGGTATTAGTGCTCCTGTTACATTTAATGTACGTGCAGGCACATATAATGAGCAGGTGTCAATTAAAAGTATAGTAGGTACTTCTTCTACTAATACTGTTGTATTTCAGTCTGAAACAGGTGATAGTACTTCTGTTATTCTTGAATATGATGCTATAGGCGCAGGTGATGATTATGTATTAAAACTTAAAGGAACTAGTAATATTGGATTCAATAGCATGACAATTCAAGCATTAGATTCTTTTAATGCTAGGGTTATTGTTCTTGATGACTATGTGAGTGGTCTTACATTAACAAATAATATCATACAAACAACAGTTATTCCAACATCAAGTGATGAAAACATGGCCTTAGTATTCTGTAAAGATACTGTTGGCAGTAATATTATTATTACGAATAATGTTTTAACTAATTCTATTAATGCAATTACTTTAGAAGCTGGAACTGTTAAAGCTTCAAATTGGGTTATTAGCAATAATATTATTACTGGACATTATTCTTCAGCAATAAAGCTTACAAACTCTTTCTCTGCTCAAGTTATTGCTAATACAATAATGCCAGATACAGCTGCGGCTACTACAAGCTATAATGGAATTGTATTGATTGGTGCTACAGGATCTGCAGTTATTACAAAGAATAAGATTAGCAGTGCTAAAACAAAGATTGCTTATGGTATTTTGTTTCGAACATCTACTTTTAATCCATTAAATCACACTTTAGTTGCTAATAATATTATTGATATGCATGTATTGTCTACAGAAAACACACTATCAGCAGGCATATATGTAAACGAAACAAGTAGCATTGATGTTTTTAATAACTCTATTAACTTAAAAGGTAATCATTCATATTCATCAAATATTACTCTTTATGATGAAGGCGCAACTGCTGGTACTACTTTTAATATTAATATAGTTAATAATAATCTTGTTAACATTGCATCTGGTTATCTATACTTTATCGAATTTGTTGATACTAGCTTATGGACAAATAGTAATAATAATTGTTTTAATAATTATGCGGGCTCTGGTTTTGCATATTTAGAAGGCGAAGTTGCAGATTTAGCAACTTGGCAAACTATAAGTGGAGCTGAAAATACAGTAAGTATTGATCCGTATTTTGGATCTTTGTCAGATCTTAAAACTCATAATAATGTATTGAATAATATTGGTATACCACATGCGTCAGTAACTCATGATATCAATGGCATTATAAGAAATACTGTAACTCCAGATATTGGAGCTTATGAATTTAATGCTGAACCTTGGGACATTATGGCGATAGAGGTACTTGCTCCTAATGGTAGTTGTGGGATGTCGACGGCAGAAACTGTAATAGTTAGATACCGTAATATAGGTGCATCAGATATTTCTGGTGGATTTAATGCTTGTTATCAGCTAAAAGGAAGTTCTACTATAGTTACAGAAGCTGTAACAGCGACTATATTATCTGGTGATACTCTCGACTTTCAATTTGCAACTACTGTAAATTTAGATATTTCTGGCAATAATAGTGATTCCATTTTTGTAATAAAGGCATGGGGTGATTTAAATAATGATTTTGTAGCGGTTAATGATAGTATTATAGAAGATATAGTATCAGCTTTTGTTCCTGCTGCACCTATCACTACTGGTGCTAGTGTAAATTATGCTAACTCTACAGTGATTACTGCCACTTCTCCCGATAGCTTAATTTGGTTTGCTACTAATGACGCATCTATTGCCGAATTAGCAATTACAAATAACTATAATACAGGAATTCTATATGACACAACTACCTATTGGGTAGGTGCTGGAGGAGCTCTACCTGCTATTAAATTGACAGAGACCGTACAATCTAAGTCAGCTACTGGGGCAACTAGTCCATACCCTTCATATTTCCCATCTCAAGATTTTATTGGCGTAGAGATTTCTAACTTAGGATCTGGTCTTGTAGATTTATCAGGTTATACAATTAATACTAGATCCTTTGCAACATCTTCATATACTTTCCCTGAAGGAACAAAAATTTTATCAGGAGAAGTATTAATAGCGTTGTCCTATCAAGGTGTTGTACCTGGTCCAATGTCTAATAATGTTTTCTATATACCACATCTTTTTGTTGCTTCAAGTTCATCAATTGCTTATTGGTTGACTGATCCTTCGGGGGCTGTGATTGACGCTTTTGCTTCAAATGGAGCATCATTCCCATCAGGTAGTGGAGTTACGGCTTCTGACTTTAGCGGTAGCCTTACAGGTACTGGAGGTCACCAAGGAGCTGTTCGAGAAACTTCTGACAATAACCAAGCGACTGATTGGGCTGTAGTTGTGCCAGGGATGCCTTCTTTTGGTAGTTTTAATTCTCAACTTACAATTAATAAGGGAAGTACTTGTATTAGTTTACTTACTGCTTTACAGGTTGACGTACTTGCTTACTCTAGTATTGATGCAGGTATAACTCAGGTGGTAAGTCCAGTTGGTGATCTTGCTGGAAATACGCCACATGATCTTAAAATAGATATAAAAAACTATGGCACTTCAACAATTAATAGTTTAGATATTAATTATACGATTAATGGAGTAGATACTATTACTTATAATTGGTCGGGATCACTTTCTCATCAACAGAACGATACTGTTAATATTGGTGTGATAGACTTAATACCAGGTCTATATGATCTTTATGTTTGGACAAGTAATCCTAATGGATTAAATGATACCATCAATACTAATGATACTACTATGGTTTCATACAAACTACGTATGAATGGAACATACACTATTGGAGATACAGCAAATGGAGCAGTATTTGATTATCCAAACTTCACAGATGCAGTACATGTACTTAATACGGTTGGTGTGTGTGATCCTGTAGAATTTGTTGTGGATACGGGGTCTTATAATGAACAAATAACTATTAATGTTATTGATGGAGCCAGTGCTATTAATACGGTTACGTTTAATAGTGTAAATAGCATTAACACTGAGGTAACAGTACATTTCCTTTTAACTTATGACGATAACTATCTTATAAAGTTTAATGGTGCAGACTATGTTACTTTTAAGAATATGAGTTTAGAATCTGATGCGCCTGATTCCTTTGGTAGGATATTTGTTTTTATAGAAAGTTCTGAGCATATAACAATTAAGAATAACGTTATTGATGCTGGAGTTGGCACATATAATTCAAGTGCAGGTGTATTCTCTAATGATTCAAAGGGTAATTATAATACAATTATTGATAACCATTTTGTTAAAGGTTTTAATTCAATATTTATAAAGGGATCTATAGTTGAAAATACTGAGGTTGGTCATATTATTGAAAACAATATTCTTGATAATTTTATTGGCGGTGCTATAGATTTAGAGAATATGGACTCAATTAGGATTATTAATAATGAACTAAAATCTGTAGAGATAGGTAATGTTAATCAGGCCCAGTATTTCGGTATGAATATTAAGTCATGTAAAAATAATGTTGTCATTAAAAATAACAATATTTTACTGAAAGCAAGTGGTGAAACAGTAGGTATTAATATTGATTTACTTAAAAGTAGTGCTGCAAATAAGTCTATCATTGCAAATAATACTGTAAAAATATACAATGGTTTATTAACAAATATTGGAATGAAAATTAATAATTCCTTTCATATTGACCTTGTATATAATAGTTTGGATGTACGTAATGGAGATGTTAATTCTACAGCCATTTATTTAGATATTTTTAATTTAAATGGAGGTGTTAATATTATTAATAACTTATTTATAGATTCAAATAGTTATGCTGCTATTATTAAGCCAGAAGGAATTGCTATAATGGATTATAATTCATTCTATTCTAACTCTGATAGTATTATTAAGTATAATAATGTAGGTCTTACTTCACTAATAAATTATAAAATAGCTAGTTCTAAAGATGCTAACTCTGTAAATATTAATCCTAAATTTTCAGCCTTTGATGATATGCATTATGCTAACTCATATATGGCAGGTTTAGGAACTCCTATTGCTGATGTTACTGTTGATATGGATGGTGATATTCGTAATATAACTCGTCCTACAATTGGTGCTGACGAAAAAGATATGGCACAGTATGATATAGGTATTGTAAAGATTATAAATATTAGCGATACAATCAGCGAAGGTGTTTTTTCTACACCAATGGTGATAATTAGGAACTATGGTTATGATTCAATTTCCTCAGGATTTATTATTAACTATGCCGTTAATAATGGCGCTATAGTTTCATATAATTATACTGATACATTATTGTCAGCGGCTATTGATACAGTTACTCTAGTAGATTTTGCGGCTACGGCTTCAAACTCTCAATTCTGCGCAACTACTGTATTGGCAGTTGATACAAGTACATATAATGATACAAGATGCTATTCCTTCTATGGTTTCCCAATAAGAGATGCTTTATTGGTTGATATAGCACCTATAGAGGAAATTTGTGATATGACTTATGATACTGTTAAGGTATTGGTTACAAATATTGGTGTTGATACTATTAATGGTAGTGGTCAAACTAATAATACAATTAGTTATCAAAGCAATGCTTCGACAATCGTAAATGAGCCATTCATAAGCGTAGTAGCCCCATTGGACAGTGTATGGTATGAATTCACCACACTAACCTATGTTGGTGCTAATAGCCAGGCAGATTCATTATATTCCATAAGAGCTTGGATAAACTTTGAAAATGATAGCTACGTTGGTAATGATTCAATTACTATGTTAGTGAATTCGCCACATACTCCAGATATTCCTGTATTTACTTCACCACTTAGTATTGTATATGCTACTCAGGCAGTATTAAATGCAACATCTACAAGTAATGATAGTGTTATTTGGTATATTGATAATACAATTGCAGAACATGAATATGTAGGAAATCAGTATATAACAAACGGGTATATAACTCAGGATACAAGTATGTGGTTATCTTCTCAGATATTTGCTCCTAATAATACTACTCCACTTGGTACACATAATGACGTTAATAACGCTGTTGAATACCCAACTACTTTTGGAAGTTTTTATTTGGGAAATAAAGAGCAATATTTAGTAACAGCTTCGGAATTAACTAATATAGGTGTAACTGCTGGTCCAATAACTCAAGTAGAATTTGAGGTTGCTGTTATGAATGCATGTCCAGCCTTATCAGATTTTAATGTTTCTATAGGTCACTCTATGAAAACAGAAATGACATCATGGGAAAATGGTTTAACACCCGTTTATAACTCATCGTCTTATACTCCTCACCTTGGTTGGAATACTTTTGATTTTGCAACACCTTTCGTATGGGATGGTAGCAGCAATATCGTTATTGAAATATGTTCTAATAACACTAGTTTTACGGATTTAGGTAATGCATCAGTTAAGCGTTCCAATACATCATTCATTTCAACACTTAACAAGCATGATGACCTTGCTGATGTATGTGCTATGAATACTGTAAGTGACTCTTATAGCTCTCGTCCTAATCTGAAGCTTAAAGCTACATCTGGTGGTTGTGCAAGCCCAAGAGTGGAGTTCTTAGTTCAAGTTCAACCTCAATCATCATGTGATGTTAGTGCTCTTGATACTGTTGGTTTATATAGTCAAGTTTATATGACTAATAATGAAATACTAAAAGTTGAAGTTATGAACTTTGGTACTTCTGATCAAACTACAGTTCCTGTAAGTTATACTATTAATGGTGGAACTCCTGTTACTGAGAATGTTTCTGTTTTATCAAATGTTTCGACAGTTCATACTTTTGCTGTAGCCGCAGACTTTAGTAATCTAGGGACTTATGATGTTAAATTTTATACAGCATTATCTTGTGATAATGTTTATGCAAATGATACATTATCAGTAGTTGTAGAGCATCTAATTCCTAATTACTGTAACTCAACAGCAACAGAAAACTCTGGCTCTAATATCAAACGATTATATGTTGGTATCGATAGTAATATTTCTACATCTAACTCTACTAAGTATACTGACTATACTTCAATAGGTTCACTTACAACAATAGCCCCTGGCAACTCTTATCCTATATCCATAGATATAAGCGCTGCAGGCACTGCTGAGAGTGGATATGTTAAGGTTTATATTGACTATAACCGCGATGGCTCTTTCGATCCAGTAAACGAGTATGTTTTTGGTGATGCTTATACTGGTGCTTCGTCATCTAATATTGTTACAATAGCAGGTAATTTATCTGTTCCTGCCAATACTATTACTGGAACTACACATATGCGTGTTGTTTGCAAAAAAGGTGGTAATACAACTAATGTTGACCCATGTGGTAGTTATACCCGCGGTGAAACTGAGGATTATATTATTAGTATAGCTCCTTATATCGCACAAGATGCCGGTATAGAGCAATTATTGAATATAAGCCCTCTTGTTATTTCTAATATTCTTCCACTGAAAGTACGAGTAAGAAACTACGGTTTTGATCCTATTACTTCTGTTGATTTGGTATATGACATCAATGGTTTACAATCAACCTTTACATACTCAACCACAATTGCTGTTGGAGACTCTGCAGATGTGTTGATTGGCAATGTTTATATTGCTGATGGAGCAAATACTATTTGTGTTCATACGGTATTGACAGGTGACGACAACTTCCTCAATGACCAAGCATGCGCAAATACTTTCCGCGAAAGTGTAGAGCAGCTTGCTTATGCTGATGACTTTGAAGGTACTGACTTATGGAGAAAAGCTGATAATGCTAACCAGTGGCAGCGTGGTGTTCCAACTATGACTAATATCAACACAGCGCATAGCCCGGTAAATGTATGGGCAATAGGCTTGGATACTAATTATAAAAACAACTCTTTTGATATTCTTTATAGTCCTAAGTTTGAGATTGCACCTAGTATTGATAGCGCTAAGCTAAAATTCTGGCATTTCTATCAAACTCAGGTAAATAAAGATGGTGGTTATATAGAGTATCGTAAAAACTCTACTAACTGGGCATCTTTAGGATACCTTAGTGACCAAAGAGCTACTGCTTGGTATACTGACAACATTGGTGGAATATATAAGTGGACAGGTAATAGTGCAGGTTGGATAGAATCAACTTATAATTTTGATTTTACTTCTGGCGAATTTGAATTCACAGGAACATCTGATACTATTCAATTCCGTTATATTTTCAGTAGTGATGCAACTTTTAATGACTCTAATGGATGGGCTGTTGATGACTTTAGCTTTGAGCTACCACCTGTTGCTAAGGATGTAGGTGTTATTGCTATTACAAGCCCTAGCGGTAGTGCTCAGATCGGAGCAACAATAAATGTTACCATAGATGTTAAGAATATGGGTACTGCTGCCCAAACCACTATACCTGTTTTTTATTCGATTGCTAATTCGACTCTTGTAAACGAAACATTTACTCCTACAGGAGGACTTGCTCCTAATGCAACGGCTAGTTACACTTTTGCAATTACTACAAATGCATTAGGTAGTGACTTTCAACTGTGTGCTGGTACAGATCTAGTTGGAGATTCTTATCCTCAAAATAATGAGATGTGTACTAATATAACTGTTACACCTGCAAACATTGATGGTGGTGTAACGGCTACTGGTATTAGTCAAGATTATGTTATTAATGGTGACACTACCTTAATTACGAATCCTATTACAGTACTTGTGGAAGTAAAGAATTTCGGTTTAACCACATTGACCACATTCCCTGTTAAATACTCAATTAATGGTGGTGCAAACTGGACTACCGAAACATGGAGTGGTACATTAGCTTCTAATGAGGTTGACACCTTTAAATTTGTAACTACTTATAACTCAGCACTGGGTGGCTATAACTTATGTGCTATCACATCTGTTCCTGGTGATGCCAATGCGGATAATGATAAAACATGTGATCCATATGTAGGTGTTGTATCAGTTGAAGGCGCTATAGAGAATGCTTTTGAAGTATCACAAAATGAGCCTAATCCGGCTCATGGCAATGTGCTTATATCTTATATTGTTCCTAATAATGGTGATGTTGAGTTTGAGCTTCGTAATACTCTTGGACAGGTTATATATACAACAAATCAAGAGTCTTATATTGGTAATAATACTATTGAAGTTGATGCTAAGGATTTAGCAAATGGAGTATATTATTACTCTGTTACCTTTGATGGTAAACGTATCACTCGTAAGATGATTGTTAATCAATAATAACTAAATATTGTGATGCGAGAGTCAATCTCGCATCATGATTTTCTAAGAATGAAAAGAATCTCCTCTCGGCCATTATGGCACGGGGGGAGGTTTTTTATTTTTAATAGCAATAAAATAATCTGAAAGTCTGAGAGCTTTCATTTCGAAATCCAGCAAAAACATATCTTTGCTATGAAAATAATTATTATCTTTGCTATTACTTAAAATCCGCAAGTATATTATACTGCAAAGCTCAATAGCACACCACTTATAGGTAATGCTCATAATAAAGCTAATCAACATATCAAGGGATATGTTTGCATTGCTTTTTCAGTACCTGTCTGTCGATTTCAGGCAGTCCAAAAAACACAACTGCAGATTTAAGTTATTATCACTAAACTAACTGCTTTTTATGAATATCCTTCAAAAAATACTCACACCTATGGGAGTCGCATTTTCAATAATGCTGCTTGTATTTATATTCGTTTTTAAATTCTATTATGATAATATGATGAATGTAACTTTTGAAACAAATATAGATTTAAAAGAATTGGAATTTAATGATAACATCGATAGAATATCATCTACGGCAAATATAAACTCAGGTTTCTATTCAGGTTTAAAAACCGTAAAAAGATCATTACAATATTTCATTAGTAGCAATAATATTGATTCTTCTAATTTAATACTAAATGAGAAATATAATGCCTTGTCTAAAGATTTTCAAAGGAATACTAATCAGAAATTTGACATGGCATTTTACTCAAGTAATGGAACAAATCTATTTAGGAGTTGGGAAAATGAGTATGCTGATGAGCTGAATTCTAATAACCATATTGTAAACACAATAATAAACACAAAACGGTCACATAAAGATATTGAAATTGATAAATGGGGAGTTTTTATAAAGGGAGCAACCCCTGTATTCAACTCAGATTCAGTTTTTATTGGCGTGGTTGAAACACGTTTTTCGTTGGGCTACCTACTACGATCTACAAGTATGGGAAAAACTGATGATGCAGCAATTATTATAAATAAAGCAGACTTAAGTGCAACTAGCACTAGCTCAAGTTATAAAATAGTAAATAACTATTTTTATACTATTGCAAATACCACTAATTTCGATTTTGATATATTTAATAGCATAGATATCTCAAAAACATTTAACCGTAGTGAGATTATTGGCAATTTGCTTTATTACTCATTCCCAATAAAAGCAGGTAGTAAAACTGTAGGTCATTTTCTTTATCAAGTTGATATTGCTCCATTTATTGAAAACAGGAATAAAGTAAAATGGGTTGTATTAATTGCTGGCTTATTATCACTTATGATAGTAGTATCCATACTATTGGTAATAGGTAGGCTAGTAATAACACAGCCAACCAGAAAAATTATTGAAGCAATAAATAAACTATCCGAAGGAGAGGTAATAGACCCAATAACAATAAATTCACAAGATGAAGTAGCAAAAATAGGGGAGTCAGTAAATAAATTGAGCAAGGCGTATCAAAATTTTATTGGCTTTGCCAAAAATATTGGTGAAGGTAATTTGGATGCCCAATACGAATCCATGGGCGAAACTGATGAGATGGGCAACGCGCTAATTGATATGCGGAAAAAATTAGTTGTCGCTAGGGATAAAGAAGGTCTAAGAAAAAAAGATGAAGAGGAAAGAGCATGGGCAAATAATGGGCTCTACCAAATTGGCGAAATACTAAGGCAAACCACACAAAGTATTGATGAGTTATCACATAATATTCTCACATATTTGGTTAACTATACAAAATCAAACCAAGGCACTATTTTTATTGCCGATGACTCCTCAAGTGATAATCCAATATACGAAATGGTAGCCGCATACGCCTTTGATAGAAAGAAATATATGACAAAATCAGTGACCAAAGGTGAAGGACTTATAGGAACATGTATCATTGAGAAACAAACCATATATATGGACGATATACCTAATAATTATATAAGTATAACCTCTGGATTGGGAAAATCAAATCCTAATAGCCTAATAATAATCCCCCTAAAGGTTAAAGACAAAGTATATGGTATATTAGAATTAGCATCTTTCCGTAAATTCTCAAAATTTGAAATCGACTTTCTCGAAAATTCTGCCGAAAGTATAGCTTCTACACTATCAATATCAAAAATAAATATTGTTACAAGTCAATTATTAGAGCAAGCACAGCATCAGCAAGAAGAAATGCGTGCTCAGGAAGAAGAGATGCGACAAAATATGGAAGAGCTTCAAACCACTCAAGAGGAAGCTATGAGAAGAGAAACAGAAATGAATGGTATACAGAATGCTATGAATGAAAGCTCACTAGTGATGATGCTTAATGTGCATTTTCAGCTTATTACAATGAATGAACGATTGTCGGAGTTGCTAAATATACCTCAAGATAGTGTTGCTGGCAAAAATATTGACGAAATTACTCTTCTTACTTTACAAGAAACTCAGGAGCTAAAAAGTAAGTTAAGCAAGGGCGAAACTGTAATTATGGAATCTAAAATTGAAGTATCAAGAAACAAAGACGTATGGCTAAAGCAATCATACTATCCTATATTGGACGAATTTGACGAAGTAGACAAGATTATAAATATTTGCGAAGATATAACAGACAAACATAAACTTATGGACAATAACTATTCATGAGTTGACTCTAAAAAGGTGGGTTTTAGTCAAAATAGAGACGGATATAATTTTGCAACTGCTTATGATAGCTGTCAGGGGTAATGTGTTGTTAGTGAGGATTTAAAAAATTTGTAGCAACGTTAAGTTTGGCGTTAGAAACTCTTTTTAGACCGAACTCATTCATACAAGAAAATAGTATGAATAAGTACTACTACAATCATTAATTTGGAAATACTATAAACCTTATTTAATCATAAACAAAGGCATTGTTGCTACACTGAGATAATAAATAAACTAAAACTACAGCATTGCCATTTTTTTTCACTAAAACAATATCAATGGAAATTTATTTTGAGAACGAATACGTAACAGTTAGATACATTGAAGAATTAAATGCCGTATCGCAGGTATGGAAAGAGTTTAAAGTAATCAGCTTTGAGGATTACAAACAAGTATTTAATAAATCACAGAACTTGCAAAGACTAAAAAAAGCAGAAAACTTCATATCTGACACAAGAAAACAAGGGATTATTAATCCCGAGCAGCGAAAATGGTTAATAAATGAGTCTCTTCCCGAAGCGGTGAGTATCAGCATGAAAAGGATTGCTGTAGTTGCAGAGATGAATGTGTTTAAGAGGTATTATTTAAATACGCTAATGTCGTCAATTAACAAACTTAAAATCCCCTTCAAAATATTTAATGACAATGATAAAGCTAAGCAATGGATTTTGAATCTAGACAATAAATTATGAGTCCACTCCGAAAACAAACAAAATCAATCCCGATGATAGCTATCGGGATGTCGTTATTTTCATTTTTTTCATTCCGTACTACTGTCGGAAAACTGAAACTAATACCAATTGTTATTTAAATACGCTGAAAGGCCATTTTAGATTTACAATGGTTTATGCCGAGATTAAATCAAAGCTCTTTTAGGAGTGAAACGAACTAAAAGTGCATTTTGATTTTGAATCGGTATAAGGCATCACTGAATTTCAAAAGATAAAAATCCTACCCAAAATAATTTATTTTATGAAAATTGCCTGTTTTCAGGAAGGATTCATTATTTGAGTTATTGGCATAATAATTTATTCATACATTTGCAACTAACACATATTGACAAACAAAATGCAGAAAATTATACTTATTGTATTCCTACTAATGGGGGTCAACTTTGGATTATATGCTGATGAAGTAAAGCCCGAAAACACCCTTGAGAAAGAAACGCTCATAGAACAAACAATTAGTCAACAAATCAATCATTGGTTTGAACCCAAGGTAAAAGCAATGGAGAGTGTCCTGTTTTGGGATCCTTTTACAGCAATTGGTATTTACGACCCTTATGTTTATGACGAAAATGGGAAGCCAATGCTTGATGATAAAGGCAAACCTATAAAGAAGAACATTCCTTTTATAGTTGTGTGGTTGGTATTTGGTGCGGCATTCTTCACCATACGAATGAAATTCATTAATCTCACAGGCATAAAACATTCGATAGACTTAATTAGAGGTAAATATGATAAGCCTGATGATGTTGGTGAGGTATCGCATTTTCAAGCCTTAGCCACGGCACTATCAGGGACTGTTGGCCTAGGAAATATTGCAGGAGTTGCAATAGCAATTACCATAGGAGGCCCTGGTGCTACATTTTGGATGATAGTAGCTGGTCTTATGGGTATGTCGTTAAAGTTTACAGAGGTAGCATTGGGAGTAAAATACAGGAATATTAGCAAGGCAGGAATTGTATCTGGTGGACCTATGTTTTATCTTGAGAAAGCCCTTAAAGAAAAGAAACTAGCAGGCATTAGTCTTTGGCCTTTGGGTAAAACTCTCGCCGTAACCTATGCAATATTAATGATTGGTGCTGCCATTGGTGGTGGCAATATGTTTCAGGCTAACCAAACCTTTACTCAGTTTGAACTATTGGAACCTGCATTTGTAGGTCATGGAGCATGGGTAGGGTTTGCTCTAGCTATTATCGTTGGAATAGTGATTATAGGAGGAATAAAAAGCATTGCCAAAGTTACCGAAAAGGTAGTTCCCATAATGGCAGGAGTATACGTATTAGCAGCACTTATTATTATCGGAATTAACTATTCGGAAATTCCTGCGGTATTCGGTATAATAATAGATGGAGCATTTAATCCCGAAGCTCTAAAAGGCGGATTCCTAGGAGTGTTGATAGTGGGCTTTCAAAGGGCTTCGTTCTCAAATGAGGCTGGTGTGGGTTCGGCAACAATAGCCCACTCAGCAGTAAAAACTGACGAGCCTATATCTGAGGGATTTGTTGCTCTTATTGAGCCCGTTATTGATACAGTACTAATTTGTACTATGACAGCATTAGTAATAGTTTTTACTGGCTATTATAAGCCTGATATTGCTGCTGGCATGAGTGGTTCACAACTTACTTCTGCTGCTTTTGGAAGTGTTATTAGCTGGTTTCCTTATGTTTTAGCATTCGCAATTGTGCTATTTGCTATCTCCACAATGATTACTTGGGCATACTATGGTCTTAATAGTTTCAAATTTCTTTTTGGTGGCATATTCAAGAGATTTAATCTTTCGCAAAAGACCCTAAATTATACTTTCTTCTTTATCTTTCTTAGCTTTACAGTAATAGGTGCAGCGGCAGATTTAGGAGCGGTAGTTGCTTTTTCTGATATGATGATTCTTACAATGGCTTTTCCCAATATTATTGGACTACTAATATTAACCCCTGAGGTATATGGTGATTTGAAAATATATATCGCTAAACTTAAAAGTGGTGAAATTAAGAAGTTTGATTGAGAATTGAGAATTAGGAATTGAGAATTAGGAATTAGGAATTGAGAATTGAGAATTGAGAATTGAGAATTGGAAATTATGAAAGAAAATGGAGTAGTAGCTTAGGAATTATGATTTTGCGGTTAGGATTGTTAGATTGAGTATTTTTTTTGTAAAGGAGAAGAAAGAATATAGTTTTGAATTGGGGATTCGTAATTTCTAATTAAAACAAAATATAATAAACATAAAATCAAAAGCCGAGTATACTGCTAGCAGCATTAGCTTTTATAAACAACTGTAGGTTGATGCTAAAATGAGAAAGCTATCGGGACAGAAGACTGAGTACTGAAGACTGCCAACTGAAGACTGAGTACTGAATACTGAATACTGAAGACTGCCAACTGAAGACTGAGTACTGAAGACTGCCAACTGAAGACTGAATATTACCCAACAATTCCCATTTTTTTCAAAAGGAAGCTAGCGTTCATATTTTGGGCCACTCCAGGTCTTATTTTATAATCAAACGAAAGCTGATCGTCAATAATGTCTACTTCAAAGCACTGATTTTGTATTGCATTGGGATAAAGTGCGCTAAGATTGCCTAGCGAAAGGTCATGAGTAGCAATCACACCAATGGTATTAAGTTTTATTAGTTGCTCAAGCAATGAGCGCGAACCTTGTTCCTTGTCATTGGAATTTGTACCTTTAAGGATTTCGTCGAGAAGCACAAAGATTTTGTCACCAGTACGCAACCTATTCACAATCATTTGCAAACGCTTGATCTCGGCATAAAAATATGATTCACCACTCATAAGAGAGTCGGAAGTGCGTAGGCTACTTACCATCTGCAATGGGTGGAAAGTCATGGATTGGGCATTCACCACAGCACCAATCATAGCAAGCACCATATTGCTACCCACAGAACGCAGATATGTGCTTTTGCCTGCCATATTAGCCCCTGTCACTACTTTAATAAATGGCATACTTTGCACAACAAAATCATTGGCAACACATTCGCTCTGCGACATTAGAGGGTGACGCATTTGGTGGATTTGCCATATATTATCTTCACTAATAGCAGGCAGATGCCAATCTACTTTATTATACTGCAAATTGGCAAGACTAAGCAGGGCATCAAATTCGCCAATACTATCGAACCACAGATTAAAGTTTTTGGCATACTGCTCTTTCCAAGCTTCCATACGGTACACTTGGCGGATATCCCAAGCGAAAACAGCATTTAGTATCACACCCATTATTACATTTAGGCGCGAGTCCAAGGCCGACAGTATTTTCGACAAATTCTTGATGGCAGCAGAAGCATTCTTTTTATTGGTTACAATATTCTCTTGTATGCTCTTTAGTAGTTCGGTGGTGAACTCTTTATTTTCAATTTGCTCAAATAAATCTACATATTTGCCCAGCAGTTGCGATCTACGGCTTAAGCGCTGATGAATCTTTTGAATTTTTTTCTGATAAAAACCCACAAAAACAAGTGTCATCACCAATGATAGACCCAATATTTTGCCTCCTACGAAGTCAAAGGAGTAAAGAATTATATTGGCAATATTTATAATCGGAATTAGCGATATCAATATTTTAAATATAATTTTATTAAAAAAAAGATTTGATTGGTTTTGCCAATCAATCAGGAAATCTAAATCCTTTGATTTTTCCTCTACCATCATTCCTTTTGCTGCAAAAGATTGACGAAATTCAAGCTGCTCACTTAGTTCTAACACTGCCTGTTGTCTCTGCATTATTTCAGTGCTATAATGCAATGGTAAGTTAAACCATGCAGCCAAAGTTGAGGCACCCTTGGTAGTAATGCTTCTATTCACCATTTGATATATGGACTGATTGCCAAATATGTCTAAATCGAGGCTAAAATCATGGTAATCAATCTGAAATTCGAGTCCGCCATCAAAAGTGGAGTTGTCACCATCAAGCGAAAGTAATTCCTTTTCATTAATGGAAATAAGATTTGAAAGAAAGCTTCTTTTTTTGAATAAGCGAGAATGCAATTGCATCAGAAAAACAAAAATCAAAAGCGAGCCAAGTCCCATAAACCAAAATATGGACAACTCGGTTTTCATCGCAAAATATATCAATATTAAAGCAGCAATAAAAGCTGAAAATCTAGCTATAGAAATAAGCAAACTCTGCTTATCGAGCTTCTCTTTTTGAGCGCTATACTTAAAAACAAAATCGTGATATTGACTTTTTATACTGTCAATATCACGATAAGTACTATTATTATTCATTTATTATTTCTTAATTATTAGTTTCTGATAATATTGCTGACCATTGGTAGTAAGTTTAACAAAATACACTCCTGATTTAAGCCTCGATGTATTTACCTGAATTGTTGATTTGCCTGCGAAATAGGTTCCAAAATCATCATCTTCAACAATTTGTTGTCCTAGCTGATTATAAATAGATACAACGATATTAGTTCTATTGTTACTAACAAACTCTATATTAACAACATCAGTAGCAGGGTTTGGCCACAGTGATATATTATTGATTATAGATACATCACCGTTGGCAATGCTACTCCAAGCATCGGTAGGCGGAAACGAAATATAGTCCACCCATACAGCATCCATATTTGCCGACATATAATAATCCTTGACGTACTCCCATCTAAACTGATGGTTTCCAGCCTCTACAAAGTAGCTTGATTTTTTCCAAGGTTTATTTCCCGACCAAGTTTGTTTTGATACTCCATCAATAAAGAAGTTAACTTTGTCATAACCCACTTCGGAACTAACTTTCAAATAAAAGCTCAATGTATCAGCCGAAAGCGTTCTCATATCCAAAGTGATGATACTGCTATCACTATTTTGCATATTCTTGGCGGAGCGCATGGAATACATGCCATCATATACAAATGCTGTATCAATTTTCCAAGGCATGCTAGTGATGGTATCCCAAGCATACTTATTAAAATCACCTGTTTCAAAATCCTCATCAAAAGAACCTATCGCTTGGTCAAAATTTTGATTGCCACTATATGCATGCGAAATATATTGAAACACCATATTGGCATAATCTCCAACTTGCATAGATTGGTCAAAACTAACCTCAAAATTGAGCCATTGCGAAGAGTTGGCAATAAGAGTATCAATGGTAATATTATTTTGAACTACCACTTTATTATTGCTTGAGATATAGTTACAAACAACATCATAAGCGTCGCGAGAACCCGTATTCTCTATCTTTATTTGAATAATCACATTCTCACCAGCCTCAATAATTCCATTGCCTCCAGCCTGCAGAGTATCTTTAATCCTCACGCCACCAATAGCAAATTTTGGGGCATATATTTGAATTGTAAAAGGCGATATCCAAGGAGAATTACCAGCCCCATCAACATTTTTTATTGTAATGTGAGCTATATGACCATCAACAGCTCCTGAATCAATATGTATAATAAAGGCATTATTGCGGCTAATGGTATCGTTGCCATTTATATCACCAATAATAGCAGTATCTTTAAGTATGCTTAGTTGATTGTCGCTGGAAACCAATTCCGAATTCATATTGGAAGCCAGAAAAGATGTAAGGTTGATATAGTCAACGTCAAATTTTACCACTTCTCCATATTCCGCCTTGGCATTATTATTTGATGCAGTATCGTCTAAAACGATATTTGAGCTGATAACATAAGGTCCTGTTGGAGCACCTCCAAAAATGGTATTCATATATGGAGCATAGTTCTGCGCAGTAATTACAATATCCATTACACCTGCAACATTAAAATTTACACCTAATTGCAATAATGCCATACCATTGCTATCGCTAATGGCACTAGAAATAAGCGTATCATTTTGCGAAATAGCTACCATAGCATGAGGCACCGAAAATACTTGAAAGGTTTGAGTGCCAGCAGCAATAAAAGGTATATAATTGGCCAAAAGTGGCGATGGCACTCTTTGGTATGCCATAAGCGAAGGGTCGCCCATTACATGGTAAATTTCGTAATAGTAATGTATATATACACTTCCGCTCTGGGTGACGGTCATATTACCAGCAAGGATGTACTGGAAAGAGCTCATCGCCCAATCGCTAAAAGGCTCGTTATGCGTATGAAACATTCTGTCGTAAAGTCCTGAGCTAGTGGAGGCAAAAGTAGGGTTTGCAACAATGCCACCGTAGCCCACTGCCCAATAATAATCCTCATCCCAAAATGTGTTATCAGAAGCTCCGATATAACCTATTGCACCTTTTTTATTAGCACGCATAAGACCTTCGCCAAAGCAGGTAGGAGTGTCAAAATGGTTAGTAATACAGGCATTGCCTATCATAAGTGGGTATTTGCCTTCATTGGTCATATTGGCTATATTAGCCACTTTAAAAGTGGGGTTAGCCCATCCATCTATAGCGCCATGAGCGGTATAATTAGCAATACTAACACCGTCATTTATTTTTTTAAAAATTTCAACATCTTTATCATAAGAGCTATTTACAAACAGGTATGATGAGCATATAGTATTATTTGTAGGGTTAAAATACTCAGCCACCCCATAATTCACTTGACCGTCGCCATAAGTAGAAGCATGTCCGCTACCATCGTATCCTGAGATAAGTACTGTTCTTGATAGAAAAGAAGGGTCTGCCATGGTATATGTTTCGTATTCTATAGTTTTCTGAATTTGAGGATTTAGCTCACTAGCATCATTTGCCGAAAAACGACCATACATCATCTCTGGAAAAAAGTCGTTGGTAAACTCACAATAATGCAAGTCGCTCACATGGCTACCACCGGTAGTAGATGGCCACGCAGGCAATTGCGCCACGTCACCAACAAAAAGTACATAGGTAGGCGCTGGATCATTTGGTGTGGCATTGGTGTAAATATTTTGCAAATACGCTTTAATATCAGTGGTAGTAGTGCCAACTCCTGCGTCCTGCATATAGGCTTCAATCACCTTAAAACCTTTTTTCTCCTTCCAGCGTACAAAAGGCTGTAGGCTCTCACGAAACATTGTGTCGGCAATTATTACATATTTATTGGGAAAGGTATTACTTACTGATTTTGCATTTGCTGAATACACTTTGGAGTTAATAAGTAACCTATTTTGCACATCAAAAAATGGTGAGTACAATCTCTGCTTCTCATAAGAGAGTTTTTGAGCATCGTAATTACTAATATGTACTCTAAACTTGATCCTATTTGTATACTCAATGGTGTTGCTTATGGGGTTGTACATAATAGGGCTAACCTCCAAACGAGCCAATGATGTTGCTCTCATTGTGCCCAAGGCGACAATTTTCACTAAGTCCAAAGAATAGTTTCTGTCATTTTTATATACTTCATTATTTAAGCTAAATATAATCTCTGGATTTTCTACTTTAGCAACAGAATGCTGCACCGGAATTACAAAATCATAATGATTGGAGCTCGATAAACTTTGCTTTTGTGATGATTTACTAATAATCTCAATGCTGTAATCGGCACCTTCAGGTAGCTCAAACAATCGTTTCATAACTGGCAATTGAGGGTTTCCTATCTCCGTGCTAGTCCCAAAACCATCAATAGTCATTGTCAAATAATTTTCTCCATTAAGTTTTTTTCTTCCAAAATCAATATTTTTAAAATACATATCTACCGTAAAGCCCTCGGGACTTATATTTGTAATTCGAATATTGGACTTGCTAGAATCATTGGTTTGTGCTTGTGAAAATGCAAATTCAAAACTTGCAAACATCAACACGATTAGGAAGGTGTATTTCATGGCTCTCATTATGTGCTTGGTGTTAAATTATATGTCTGATATAGACACCTCAAAGATATAAAATGTTGCTTAACCAATTAACAAATAAATAAATGGCAAAACTAATTTATAACAATAAATAAATATTGGCAATAATAGGTCGTGAGGTATCATAAAGTATAGCCCTTATCATAAAAAAAGAGCTCATCATTGATGAGCTCTTTATATAATAGTATTGTTAAACTACTTCCACACTGAGATCGCGATTAGATAATTCGCGATGCACAGGAACTAAATCTTCCCAGCTACCAGACTTAACGGCACATTTGCCTTTATAATGCACAATATATGCACTCTGCTCTGCTTGAGTTTGCTCATGTTGGCAAACCTCCACAAGGCTTTTAATAACCCAATCGAAGGTATTTACATCATCATTGAAAAGTACTAATTCAAAGTTCTTACTCTCCTCAAATAATGTATCGCTGCTCTCTTGAGTTTTCTCTTTTGTACTAAATCTATATGTATTCATATTGATAAATATTTCTGCTGCAAAAATAGGTATTTTTTTCTAATCAAAATTCAAACAATAGTTCTAAATAGTCTTATATATTTGACGCTACTAAACAGAAAAACATGATAATTTTACTCCTTACAAACTCTACCAACCTTTGTTTTTGTTTTAATAAAAAACATTCCTTTAGGCACGTTTGATAAATCAATGGTAGCAAAACCACTATTCGATACTGTAATTTTTACCTGCGAGCTAATATCTTG
>Ga0256844_10000196_pt1 | contig 24263 bp, 17 predicted proteins | sample MusselsmetaG_FD_189100 | JGI IMG/M metagenome (GOLD analysis project Ga0256844, IMG submission 189100) | Mussel associated microbial communities from hydrothermal vent at the East Pacific Rise, Pacific Ocean - Mussels | ecosystem: Host-associated > Mollusca > Shell > Unclassified ... | reverse complement strand
ATACAGGCAGGTGATATTGCATCAAATCTTGCGCTCGTCAAAAAAGGTTTAAAAGAACAGGCACCGCCTCAGGGCAGTTTAATAGCTCTCCCGGAAATGTGGGCCACAGGTTTTGTTTATGAACAGCTGAATAAGCTGAGTGATGAAATACCGGCGCTTCTTCTGGAAATGGAAAACCTGGCTCAGTCCCTTGGGGTTGTTCTCGCAGGATCACTCCCCATGAAAGAGGGCGATTCTCTCTATAATAAACTGTTCTTTTCAGGTCTTGGCTCGCCGGATGCTCACTGGATAGCCAAACAACACCTTTTTTCCTTCTGGCAGGAGGATCAGTGGTTTTGCACAGGTGACAGGCCAAGCCCCATTGATTTAAATGGAGAAGATATTGTGGCGGGCTTTATCTGTTATGATTTACGTTTTCCGGATACTGTGCGGCTTCAATGTTGCCAGGGGGCTGGAATTATTCTCATGTCTGCTGAATGGCCATTGGCTCGTATTGAACACTGGAAGGTTCTGCTGCGTGCGCGAGCCATTGAAAATCAGGCCTTTGTCGTGGCATCCAATGCTTGTGGCAGGTGGGATGGGTTAAAGCTGGGTGGACACTCCTTAATTATTGCTCCAGATGGAGAGATCCTTGCCGAAGCAGGTGAAGCAGAGGAGTCGGCGGTACTTCTTATTAACAAAGAGGTTCAAAAAGAACTTCGACAGCGCTTTAACAGCGTTGCTCCTTCTCCATGGGCAGCAGATGATGCGAAAAAGCTCATGTCTCTAGATGATTTAGTAGAAATTGTGTCTACTAGAAAGAAAACAGGTCAGAAAATTGTGTTCACCAATGGTTGTTTTGATATTCTCCATGCCGGGCATGTTGATTATCTTCAAAAGACAAGGCGATATGGAGATTTTCTGGTACTTGGATTAAACGATGATAGCTCAATACGTTCTATTAAGGGGCCTGATCGGCCCGTGAATAATGAGCAGCAGCGAGCTCGAGTTCTTGCGGCTCTTGGATGCGTCGACGCTGTTGTTCTGTTTGGGGAGGACACTCCGCTGAAGCTGATCACAAGCATATGCCCTGATGTGCTGGTAAAAGGGGCTGATTGGGAAGAGAGTGAAATTGCAGGTGCAAAAGAAGTTAAAGCTGATGGGGGAAGGGTGGAGAGAATTGCATTTGTAAGTGATACTTCCACCACAGGATTGATTAATCAGATTAGATCAATAAAGTAGCCACACCTGAAACCTGCCAGATCTAAACATCGAAGATCAAAAAATCCTCGATGTTTAGGTTCAGGCAAGTGCTTTATTTATTTTGTGGTTTCTGGAGATTCTTCCTCGCCGTTCTCGCTTCCATCCAGATCAACCAATCCAAATCCCATACGTACTTTCTGGTCAATGTCTATAAACATTTCAGGATGATCCTGAAGGAATCGTTTCGCATTCTCACGTCCCTGGCCAATACGTTCATCCTGATATGAATACCAGGAACCACTTTTGTCCACGATATCTTGCTCCACAGCAAGATCAAGCAAATCGCCTGCCTTGGAAATACCTTCTCCGTAGACAATATCAAATTCTGCAAGTTGAAAAGGTGGGGCAACTTTGTTCTTTACAACCTTGACCTTTGTACGGTTACCAACGATTTCCTGACCATCTTTAAGTGCACCAATCCTTCTGATATCCAGCCGCAGAGAAGAGTAAAACTTTAAGGCATTTCCGCCAGTGGTGGTTTCGGGGTTGCCAAACATTACTCCAATCTTCATTCTGATCTGGTTAATAAAAATCAAAACAGTGTTACTTTTATTGAGGACTCCTGCGAATTTACGCATGGCCTGTGACATCAGCCGGGCCTGTAATCCCATATGAGAATCTCCAATATTTCCGTCAATCTCAGCTTTTGGGACAAGGGCTGCAACTGAATCGATAACAATAACGTCTACTCCACCTGAGCGAATAAGGATTTCAGCAATCTCAAGTGCCTGTTCACCAAAATCTGGCTGAGAGACGAGAAGGTTGTCGACATCAACTCCAAGCCGGCCGGCGTAAGCTGTATCGAGTGCATGCTCAGCGTCAATAAATGCAGCGGTTCCACCGTTTTTCTGGGCTTCAGCGACCACATGGAGTGCAAGGGTGGTTTTACCTGAAGATTCCGGGCCATAGATTTCAGTAATTCTTCCTTTGGGGAAACCGCCTACTCCAAGAGCAATGTCAAGGCTTAGGCAACCTGTGGAAATAACGGGGATATTGTCGATTTCTGCTGCGCCAAGCCGCATGATGGAGCCTTTTCCAAATTGCCGTTGAATCTGGCTTATTGCATTTTCAACACTGCCTTCTTTACCTTTTGCTGCCATATGAGAACCTCTTTAGATTTATATTTATATGTGTTCACTTCTTAACAGATGCCGTCGGACAATATCAAGTGCTGTCTGTGCTGTTAATCGTTGTATTTCGTATCTGTTTCCGGAAAAGAGAAACCGTTGTGCTTTGGTTTCATTCCTGTCTGAAAGCCCGATAAAAACTGTTCCAACAGGTTTGTCTTCTGTTCCACCACCGGGACCTGCAATGCCAGTAACAGCAATGGAAATGTCTGCATTGCTTTTTACCCTCATTCCCTGTGCCATGGCAATGGCAACTTTATTACTTACAGCACCATGCTTTTCGAGCAAATTTTCATCCACTGCCAGGTATTTTGTCTTCATGGAGTTTGCATACGATGTTACTCCGCCAAGGTAATATTCCGAGCTGCCGGCGATGGAGGTCATTAAATGACTGATAAGACCGCCTGTACAGGATTCTGCGACTGAAAGCTGTTTGCTCTGTTGCAGCAATATTGCTCCTAACACTGATTCCATGGTATCACGGTCACTGCCATAGATGAAAGATCCCAGTTTGTTTGCAATAAGGCTGTAACTACTTTTCGCTAAGTCATCGGTTCTGGTTTCGTCACTACAGCGGACAGTCATGCTGAGGTGAACATCGGGGAAAACCGGGTAATAGCCAATTTCCACATTATCATCGAGGATGACATTTTTCACCAGCTGATTAACTTCAGTTTCATCCTTGCCAAAAATTTTAAAAACCTTTTGGCTGCTGGTTAACTGACGCCCCTTGTACCACGTGGCCAACCTGGGCAGAACCTGTTCAACCAGCAGGGTACGCATCTGATGGGGAATGCCGGGGAGGAAGAATATGGGCTTATTGTTATGAATGAGCTGGAAACCAGCCATTTTTGCTTTGGGACTCAATGTTTCTGCACCTTCAGGCAACCATGCCAGTTTCTCAAGAGAGCTGATTGGCTGATCTGTATTTTCATCAAGGTGTTGCCTGATAAGTGAAAGAATCTCGAGATTTGGCATGGTGGGCCGGTTTAAGGCCTCTGATACAGCTTCAGTTGTAAGGTCATCATCGGTGGGGCCAAGGCCACCGGTAACCAGCACAAAATCTACCCTGCCAAGGGCTCTCTTGAGAGCTTCACCTATGAGAGCTGGTGTGTCGCCGATGGTGTGCATGGCGTAAATATCAAATCCTGCTTTAAAAAGGTGATGGGCAGCAAATCCGCTGGTAGTGTTAGATATTCTCCCTGAAGTAAGCTCATTCCCTATGGCGATAATTTCTCCTAGCATGATTAGTTTTCCACCTGTGTACCCAGAACAACACTATTATCTATTTTTGTAAGCAACACCTCAATGATTTGTCCCATTAGCTTATCTTCACCTGAGAAAACCACAGGGATATAGTTATCTGTAAATCCACTGAGCATGTTATCTTTAGTACGTTTATGTTCCACTAAAACTGGACGAGCTGTATTCAAAAAGCGAGAATAAAAAACTTCTTTTTTACTATCCATCAACTCCCGTAACTCTGCAACCCGTTGTTGACTTATTGCTTTTGGTATTTGATCTTTGTAGCTTGCCGCCGGTGTACCCGGTCGTTTGGAATAGGGGAAAACATGGAAATACGTGGAATCAATTTCCTGAAGCAGGGTTTTGGAATTTGCAAATTCTTCTTCACCTTCCCCTGGGAAACCAGTTAGGATATCAATGCCAATAGCAGCATCGGGGAATACCTGCTTGCATTTTTGAATGACTTTGCGGAATGTCTCTCTGTCATAGCCACGACGCATGCGACTTAGAATGCTGTCGTCCCCGCTTTGTAAAGGGATATGGAAATGGGGCATAAAGTTATCACAGGATTTCATTGCAGCAAGTAGCGTATCAGTAATTTCCTGGGGTTCAATAGAACTCAGTCTGAAGCGGATGTCTGGGTGTGCCTTGCATATTGTCACCATAAGATCTGCAATATCATGGCCTTCTTCCAGGTCTCTTCCGTACAAACCTACATGAATGCCTGTAACTACAATCTCTTTGTGACCTGCCTCTTCAAAACGTGCCGTTTGAGCCAGTACATCGTTTAAAGGAACACTACGGCTGGGGCCTCGTGTGTAGGGAACGATACAATAAGTACAGAAATTTGTGCAACCGTCCTGGACGCGAATATAGGCACGTGTCCTGTCTCCGAATTGCTGCATGGGAAGGTCACAAACGTCTTTTTTATTTAAGATTCGCCCCATGATCATGGTGAGATCACAAGGGGTTTCCTGTAATGCTGTTTCAACAAGCAGATGTTTATTCCCGTTGCCAACAATGCAGACAGGGGTTTCCACAATCTCGGCTAATTCCTGGGCTGCCATTTGTGCGTAACAGCCGGTGATAATAACCTTTGCTTTCGGGTGACGACGTATGAGCCTTCGCACTGTCTGGCGGGATTGGGCTCCCGCTTTAGCTGTTACCGTGCAGGTGTTGACCACGATAATATCGGCATCCTCTCCAGCTTTTGCAACTACACAGCCGGATTCCTGAAAAGAGCATAGAAAGGCTGCTGATTCGTACTGGTTAACTTTGCAGCCAAGGGTAGTAATGACGACTTTTTTCTTCACAGTATTTCACCACTTCCAATAACCAGCCCCTGATCATAAATCACTGCAAATTGTCCGGGGGTGACTGCTCGTTGTGTTTCTGAAAACGTAATTCTGTAACGGTCTTCTGTTATTTGTTTGATTGTGGCCCCTTGTCCCTTATGACCATAACGGATCTTCACAAGGTACTTATGGTCATCAAGTGGGGCTTTGTCACAGGTCCATAGAACCTTTTCTATTTCGATGTGCTTTTGGAAGAGCTCGTGGTTCTCTCCAACAATAATGCGATTCTTTTTTGCATCAATCCGGATGACATAGAGAGGAGTGGCTGCAGCAATTCCCAAGCCCTTGCGTTGCCCGATTGTGTAGTTGTAGATGCCGTTGTGATCCCCTAAATGCAGGCCTTCAGTATTTATAATTTTGCCAGCAGGTGCAGGGTTTGTTTCCCGCATTTTTAGAAAATGCCCCACAGAATGTTCTCCTAGAAAACAGACATCCTGACTTTCCTGCCCCCTGAAACCGGTGAACCCCTGTTCTTCGACAAAGTCATAGACATCAGCTTTTGTCATTTTTCCCAGAGGAAACTCCACCCGTGCAAGCTGTTGCTGGGTGAGTCGTGCCAGAAAATAGGATTGATCTTTTCGATCATCATCTCCCTGCTGTAGAAAAAAACAGCCATTGTTATCAATGATATTTGCATAATGGCCGGTGGCAACGTGCTCAATACCGCTTTCGTAAATGGCATCCATGAAAAGACCAAATTTAATTTCAGGGTTACAGATCATACAGGGGTTTGGGGTGTATCCATTCTGGTATGATTTTGAAAAATAATTTAGAACTTTTTCTTCAAAACGGCTTGTTAGATCAATAATTGTTAAAGGGATTCTGCATTGCTCTGCGATTTTCTCAACACGTGTGATTTGTTCGGCTAAGTCAGGCTGAGCAAGCTGCATAAAGAAGCCTTGAACATCATATTTATTTTGTAAGAGCAGCGCACATGCGGTGGAGTCAACGCCTCCACTCATGGCTATGCCGATTTGTGATTTTCCCACTTGGACTCTTGCTGTAACATGCAGTTTGGAATGCCAACACTATGTGTGTTTCGAAATTTTATTTAATTGTAGATAATAGTGCAAAGTGAACAAAAAAGAAAGGTTCATCGGGTTTTTGAGTTTCCTTTTGTTCATGGTTAGTTCTCATTTTTCAGGTATTAACTTGCCTGAATGAATGGATATGTTGTTAATGAAAGCCTTTTGATCACTTCAATGTGATTAGGCCATATTGGGTTCATTTTGTTGTTTCCATGTTTGCTCTCTTGCTTTAGCATGGAGTCTACTGTATTGACCCTCAAGGGTTTGAAGTGAAGAGCTTTTATAAAAAAATAAAAATAGTGCAAAATGAATACAACAGGAAGTGGCAAGACCATGAAACCAGCTATCCCGGAACTCCTCTCACCAGCAGGTAATTATGAAAAGATGGTGACTGCAATTCACTATGGCGCAGATGCTGTATACATGGGTGGAAAACAGTTCAGCCTTCGGGCAAAAGCCGGAAATTTCAGTGATGAAAAGATGATGGAGGCTGTGGAGTATGCACACGCCCATGAGGTGAAAGTCTATATAACCATTAACATCCTGGCTCATAACCGTGATTTTGCAGGGCTTGATGACTATTTATTACAACTTAAAAAGGCTAATGTTGATGGCCTGATCATTTCTGATCCTGGTATTTTGAGACGTGCACGAAAATTTGTTCCAGATATTCCGGTACATCTCTCAACCCAGGCCAATGTCACCAATGCTCAGGCTGCACAGTTCTGGTTTGAGCAGGGAGTGAGCCGTCTTAATCTTGCTCGTGAATTATCGCTTGAAGAGCTCCTTGAGGTACGACGTGAGACGCAGGGGGAGCTTGAAATATTTGTACATGGTGCCATTTGTATATCATATTCCGGAAGATGCATGCTCTCAAATTATATGACAGGAAGGGATGCCAATCAGGGGGCATGTGCCCATCCGTGTCGCTACAGTTATAAGCTGCTTGAAGAGAAACGACCTGGTGAGTATTTCCCAGTGGAGGAAGATGAGCGGGGAACATACATTTTTAATTCGAAAGATCTCTGCCTCCTTGAAGGTTTAGCCGAGCTTGTGGCAAGCGGGGCTAATTCGCTAAAGATAGAAGGGCGGATGAAGTCCATTTTTTACGTGGGCGGGGTGACCCGAATCTACCGGGCAGCACTGGATTATTTAAAAGATTTATCAGCAGAGGCATGGGAAAATCCGGCAGACATCGTCTTGCCATCAATGTTTGGTGAGGAAATTGCCAAAACCGGCACCCGTGGCACCAGCCAAAACTTTTTCAGACAAGCTCCTGGAAGCTCCGAAATGCTTTATAAGGGCCCAAGAGTTCAGATGGAAGTGGAGCCGGTCGCTGTTATCAGAAGAGAAGGTGAATTCCCTCTGGTGGAAACAAGGAATGTACTGGAAACTGGTGATCAGATTGAATATATGTTGCCGGGGCTTAACTGCGATCCCTGTACTGTTGTTCGTATGGAAACGGAAAAGGGTGAAGAGCTGATTCGTGCGAATCCCGGTAATCGGATTGTGTTGTTTACTGAACCAGTTTTAAAGCGAGTGCGATTAAATGGTATTTTACGTAGGAATAAAAAATGAAGTTTGGCTTATTTGTTGTAATTTTTCCTATCCCATCTGACACTTCTTGTGATAATATTTTTCTGTAACCATTTGTTGAGCTGATATTGAAACAGATTCTGACTTTCTGTTTCGTTCGTCTTGCTCTATTTTATGGGAGAAAGATGAAGGGGAAAGTAATACGTGAGGTGTGTCCGGATACAAGGTGATTTAATTATCATGAGTAATTTTGGTAGGGAATGGTTAATTGAAATTTTTACGAGATAGCGACAGCACGGGTGCTGATGGGGATAGTGGTATCCGATATCAGATTTTCAAACGTGCAGCTATTGTTTTTCTTGTCAGCTTTTTGTCTGTGCCTCCTGTCTTCTGGGTTGTTTATGAATTTAATAAAAAGACAGAAGCGGAAGCAATACAAAATGTAGAAAAACATACCGTTAATCTTATTGCTTCCAATATTAGCAGAGACATCAAACAAATTTCTTCCGACCTGTCTTTCCTGGCATATGGCTTACAACTTGAAACACTCTGGTCAACAGAAGGCAATTACAATGCCTCTGTGCTCTTAAGTTTAAGTAATACGTTTTATTATATGGCCAAATATAGTGGTTTGTATGATCAAGTCCGTTTGCTTAATGCTCATGGGCAGGAAATCATTCGTATTAATTATAACAATGGTAAGTTACAAATTGTTCCCCTGGAAGAATTACAAAACAAAAATGACCGTTATTATTTCCGTGACGCATTGGCCCTCGATGTCGGCAATTTTTTCATCTCTCCTCTGGATTTAAATAAAGAACATGGACAAATTGAAAAACCTGTCAAGCCAATGCTGCGTTTTGCCACACCAGTTGCTGACCGCAACGGGAAAAAACAAGGTGTAGTTCTTCTGAATTATTTTGGAAACAAGTTACTAAGTCTTTTTAGGATACAGAATCATACCGGGCAACGCGGTAAACTAATGCTTGTCAATGACGCAGGCTATCTGTTGTATGATGACAACCCTGAAAACACATTTGGCTTTATGTATAAAGATCGTAAAGAACGAACTATACGATACTTTTTCCCAGAGGCCTGGGAAAGAATCCAGTCATCTACTACCGATCAGTTTATGAGTAAATATGGTTTGTTTACAGTACAAACTGTCTCTCCATTCCGTATCAGCCAAAACAGTTCCGATACAGAAGGAAAAACTGATAAGCAATACCTTTCTGAGGATTGCTATTCCTGGAAAGTCATTTCTTTTGTGCCACTTAACCGCTTATATGTTGAATGTGATCGACTGCTGCATTATGGCTTTTATGTTCTTGCTTTTATCGTCTTGCTTCTTTTTACAGGGGCATGGTTGGTTGCAAAAAATATGATTAACCGCCAATTGACTCAGGAACAGTTACATGAAAAGACCATTATGCTGCAGGACGCACTTCAAAAAACCGAAGTAGCAAATGAGGCTAAAGGAGAATTTCTTGCCAATATGAGTCACGAAATTCGTACCCCGATGAATGGTATATTGGGAATGACTCGCCTTGTTATGGGTATGGAACTTGGGAAAAAACAAAAAAATCTGCTTTCCAATGTTCTATATTCTGCTGAAAGTCTTCTTGGTATACTGAATGATATTCTTGATTTTTCAAAAATAGAGTCAGGCCAGCTATCCTTAGATCATCATAATTTCAGTTTAGAAAGGATGCTTGCTAATATCATTTCCTTTCTTGGTTTTCAGGCAGATGAGAAAAATATTTCTCTGGGAAATGAGACTAATTTTTCTCATGTTCCAAAATATATAATAGCCGATGAACTGCGTTTGCGTCAGATTTTGGTAAACTTGATAGGTAATGCCATCAAGTTTACCGACAAAGGCAGTATTAGCCTGAACGTTGAAGTTGTAGAAAAAAACAATAATGATTTTTCTTTAAAATTTTCAGTTACAGATACAGGTATTGGCATAGCACCAGACAAACAGGAAACGATATTTGGCAGTTTCACCCAGGCTGACAGCTCTACCGCGAGAGAATTTGGCGGCACAGGTCTTGGTTTAGCAATAAGCCAGAGGCTTGTGGAGATGATGGACGGCCAAATAGCCATAGAAAGTCAGGCAGGGCAAGGTAGTGAATTCTATTTTACCATTGTTGTTCAGAAAGGTAAAAAAGAAGAAAGAGATTTGGATACCATGGCTCCTGACTTAAAATATAAAAACTTAAGAATTTTACTGGTTGAAGACAATAAAATTAATCAGGATTTGGCAAAAATAGTTTTAGAGCAGGCTGAACAGCATGTAACAGTGGCAGAAAATGGCCTTGTTGCGCTGCAAATTCTTGGCAGGGAAAATTTTGATGTTATCTTAATGGATATGCAGATGCCACGAATGAATGGAGTTGTGGCTACTCAGATAATCAGAGCTTGTGAAAAGGGACAGTCTGGCAATCCCGCAGTTGATGAGTCTGTCGAAGCAAAAATAATAAGACAATATAAAGGCAAACATATCCCGATTATTGCCATGACAGCCAATGTTCTAGCTCGAGATCGTCAAAAATGTTTTGATGCAGGCATGGATGACTTTTTGACAAAACCATTTATGCCGGAACATCTTCATGAAAGACTTAATAAACTTTCCATACATATAGCTGCTCCAGGTACTCCAGCAGGTACCTGTAGGGAAACAAAGGCAAAAAACCTGGACGACTCAAAGAGTATTTTTCACCAGGAAGCGTTTAGTCATTTAAAAACTATCTATGGAATCGATGATGCCACAGTAGAAGAGTTACTCGAAAGAGCCTGCGTGACAATTGTAGAAGATTTATTATTATTATCCAAAGCATTACAAAATAAAGAATTGCAAGAAATGCAGAAAACAGCGCATAGTTTAAAAGGTGCATTGTTGAATTTAGGCTTTAAAAATTTATCTGATCAAGCAAAGGATATAGAATTTTTATCATCAATAAGTGACAACACAAATCAGACAATTGTTCAAAATTTCATCCACCAAATTAATTTACTTGTAACGGGATAATAATATAGCATAAATAGGGTCGGAAACACTGCTGGCATTGTCTTGACTGTATTCGCTAACAAAATAAATACGTTGAATACGCACATAAATTAAAAAATGTACTCTCAATCACTGGTGTCCGGTTATAGTTAACTGAAATCAAAGAGCATTTTTTGTTGGATTCCCACTTTGTGTTTTATTAATGGTGGATCAAATAATATCCATAGATCTTGCCTTTCGAACAGGTTCAACTGCAATAATCGCTGTATTTGAGTAATAGTTTTTCCAAGTTTTGCTAAAAACTTCATATAAGTAAGAATCAGCATTGTTATAAGAGCAATCCAAATCTGCGTCATAACAGCATTTTTACTGGTTCCAAGGAAGGTTTTGATTCTCAGATTTTGCTTGAGCCACTTGAAGAATAGTTCAATTTGCCATCGATCTTTGTAAATATCAGCAATTGTTTTGGCGGCTAGATGAAAATTGTTAGTAAGAAAGAAGTAATGCTTTCCGGTAACTGGGTCTTTGTAGCCAACTCTGCGCAAGGGAATAGGACAATCACCTGACTTGGGACCGGTTAAGACAATGGTCTGGTCGGAGGTTATCCCCTTGGATTTTAGAACCGGTCGACGCTCAACAACTGTATACCTGATGTTCTTTTTGAGCCGGGTAACGAGGTAGTTTTTTCTCTTATCAAGACTGCATAACCAAGAGAAATCAATATAGGCCCGGTCTGCAACAATGATGGAGCCAGGAGGAAGGGTTAATGTTCTGGCGTAGGTAAGATCAGATGTTTTGGCATCTGTAATACTGGCAAACGCAGGAATATAGCCGTCATGATCCAGTAAAGTGTGGAGTTTGATACCACCTTTGGTAGAGCGGAATTTTGCCCAGGGGAAAACCGATAGACAAAGGTCGATTGTGGATGCATCGAGGGAGTAGAGTTTGTTTTTGAATTTGAACTTCTTTTTCCTAGGCGCAAATGCTGCACAGCGTTGATAGCTTTTTTCAAAGAAAGCTTGGAAGAATTCAGCAGGACGGTGGTTGTTGGCATCGGCAAAGGTTGATCTTTTCACTGATCCGATTCCAAGGTGATACAGCCTGCTTGCTTGGGTTTGCAAGGAGTCCGTAATATCTCGAAGACTTACTCTTCCTGTTATTTGTGCAAACAGTATCGTTGTAAATTGGCCCCAGCGACTAAGAACGCGGTACCGTCGGTTAGGCTTGAATTGGTCATTTTCGAGTTTTTGAAAATCATGTCGATCAATAAGATTTAGCAATTGAGCAAGTACCGTGTTACTATGGGCCATGGCCTGAATCTCCTTTTGTTATAGGTTGTTAGGGGTAATAACACTATACACAAAAGCAGCTCTTCAGGCCGTATCTATTTTCTTAACCGGACAGCAGTGACTCTCAATTGTTCTTCTTTTTACTAACTCAAACTTGTTAATACAGCCTTTAATGGATGTAAGTTGGTCGAAGTTGATTTTTTTGAGTGTAATTTGAAGGATTCGACTTTTAATAATTGTGATTTGAAAAGAGCAATATTTGAAAATACTAATATTGAAAAATTAGATTTTCGTTCTTCATATAATTACGTAATTAACCCTGAAATCCATAACGTTAAGAAGGCCAAATTCTCTTTATCCGGCTTGATTGGCCTTCTGGCACAATATGCGTTGAGGTATATTGAGTAAGCATGCTAATGCACAATAGTTGTTACTGTCTGCTGTTATTTATTTAACCGTTTTTTTATCTGACGTTCTTCCCATGCCGGGCCAAAAACAGTGATATTGCCATAAATTTGTAAACCTTCCCAGGCAATATGTATTCCCCATCCAAGTGCCGGCCAGATAACCCAAAAGTGGTCCGGGGAGTTTAACAAGTTGATTATAAGTAAAAAGAGCATTGTTAATCCATAGCGGATAAGCTTTTTGTAAAATTTCTTGAGATTCTTTACTTCTCTATGGATTGTTTGTTCAGAATGCGTCAGTACCTCAGGTGTTTTCTGTTTATCATTTTTGCTGAATTCACTTGTGTCAAGATCAAATGCTGCAGCAATTGCCTTGCGTGATTCCAAGCTCATCTGGCCGCCTTTTTCAAGCCGTTGGATTGTACGTACGCTGATTCCACTGCACTCTGCCAGCTGTTCCTGGCTCCATGCTCTTTGTAAACGTAATTTCTTGATATCCATAATGGCTCCTGATTGTAGTTGCTTTTGGAATCCTATTATACAGAATTTAAGGAGCTTGAACACGACATCTTCACGACACCAATAAGCCAACAATTCCTATTCTGCCGTATGAGCGTAGTATTTTTCAAAAATCAACTGATTTAAAGTGTGGCTCAAGTTGGTTTGCTGATGAATTGTCGTCGTCAGCAAACTATTAATGCTCCATGTCACAGGCTTGCTTTTACGCCCGAAATGAACTTAATTGGACGACATGTATTCTGCGATGTTCATTGGAAATACGCACCGGCATGTTCATGGGGATCCATGATATAGGCCATGAGGCTTTTGTTTTTTTTTATATTCATTTCATACTTTAACCAGGGAGAAGAGAAAGATGATTATCCGCCAATCTACATGGCAGGCACCCGTTGTGGTACTGCTGACCACAGGGATCATAGGAATGACCTCTTTAGCGTGGAGTTCCAGCTCTGCGTCATCCGCAGTTGTTTTACCCGTTGCTTCAGGAAAAGCCCAAACAATTAGCAGCGGGCAGAAGTATTTTGAGGGTGCGACATACGCAGGTTCTGAATCGTGCAAGAGTTGTCATGAAAAAGCTTACACACACTGGAAGAATTCATGGCACAGCAAAGCAAATCGTCGGATTACTCCAGATATTATGGATTCAAACTTCGATAACGTTGAATTAAAATTCACCAAGCCCAAAAAACTCATGGATGCCAATGGGAAAGCTGTGAAAGACAAGGTAACTGTTTCCATGCGTCTGCATCGTGAAGGTGATAAATTTCTTTTCACAATAATTGATGATAAAAATCCGAAAAACAATCAGACCCATGAGGTAGCCTTTGTTCGTGGGGGTAACTGGGAGCAGCATTATTATGCAAAAGTTGGCGATAATCTTTATCCCACTCCTATGCGCTGGGTAGTTGCCGATAAAGCATGGCGAAAAAAGGGCTATAATCCCGGTTACTGGTGGGTTTATAAAGATGGTCAGGCTGTACCGCGCACTCCTGATGAATTTCTCAGTTTAAATTACCGTTCTGTCGAAGTGAAATGTGCAGGATGTCATCAACTTGGATATGTTCCCGCATATGATAAAGAGACGAAATTATGGAATGGAACAAGGGCCGAATATGGTGTTTCCTGTGAACATTGCCACGGACCGGGAAGTCTCCATAATGAGCAAGCTAAAAAAGCTGATAAAGATGGTGTTAAGCTTGAAGAAACAACGATTATAAACCCGGTAACTGATTTAACATCACTGCAGCAAATTCAGCTCTGTGCAACATGTCATATCAGGGGAAATAACAGTGCGTCGATGAAGAAGTCCGGTAAGAAGAAAAGTTTCGGCTTTCAACTTGGTTTCCTTCCTGGAGATCAGGATCTGCACGACCGTTTTGTACCATGGACATATTTTGGTGAAGGCAAGACAAAAAGCTTCTGGCCCAATAATCAAAATCGTAAAAACCGTCAGCAATACCTGGATTTAGTACAAAGCAAACACTTTACTGAAGGAATAACCTGTAATACCTGTCATTCCACATGCAGCGCAACAGCTGACCGTGATCTCAGGATGCAAAAGGAAGATCTTTGTAACAATTGTCATAATGAAAGCGGGATGGCAAAACGACCCAATATGGAAATGTTCACAGGTTCCACAATGCAGATGGCTGGTGTTACATGTGTGAATTGCCATATGCCTCTGGTTGTTTATGGCTCTGCCGGTACTGATAAAATAAAACAGCATTGGGATCGTCGTTCTCATACCTTTAAGTCCATTAACCCTGAGTATAAAGATCGCTGGGGTATGCGGGTTGCCTGTGATCAATGTCACGTAAAACCTAAAAAGGGTGAGATTCCACGTGTGATCAAAGCCTATGCTGTTCAGACGAATGAACAAAGTCACCAGTTATTGACAGGACATCAAACAATAATTCGTGAAAAGATTAGCACTGCTCAGGAAGCCATTGCTGCTGCTGAGAAAGAATTAAATGGAAGTTCAGCACAGGCTAAACTTGCTCAGGCGCGACAAAAGGTCTCTTTTGTAGTGCTCGATGGAAGTTGGGGATTTCACAATTTTGCCAAAGCAAATTCTTTGCTTGATGAAGCAATTAGCATTGCCTCTGCCGTTAGGAAAACAAATTAAAAAGAGGGTAAGTACGGTTCTTTAACGTATCATTCCGGCGTTTAACACGTCGGAATGATACCTTATTGGTATTTATTAAAAGTATTCAGGAGTTGTTTCGTCTGCGGGCCTGATGAGGTATGGGACGATTTTACTCATGCTTTCTATGATCCTGAATCTTCTGACTCCAGAGAGCAGGGCCAGTTTTGTGAACAGACTCGCCATGGCTGTCAACGGCAACTGTTACCGGCATGTCCTCCACCTCAAATTCATAAATTGCCTCCATTCCCAAATCCTCAAATGCCACCACTCGGGCTTTTTTGATCGCCTTTGAAACAAGGTACGCTGCCCCGCCGACTGCCATGAGATAAACAGCCCCATGTTCCCGGATGGAATCAATGGTGGAATCTCCCCTTTCTGACTTGCCTATCATTCCAATAAGTCCGGTTTTGTTCAGCATCATATCCGTATACTTGTCCATGCGGGTGGATGTGGTGGGGCCAGCAGGGCCAACAGCTTCACCTTTAACAGGGTCTACAGGTCCCACGTAATAAATAAATTTTCCTTTGAAATCAACTCCATCCGGAAAGGGGTTCCCGGCTTCTAAAAAGGATTGAATTCTTCGGTGAGCGGCGTCACGACCTGTAAGGATTGTACCATTCAGAAGCAGTGTTTCTCCTGTCTTCCATGATGCAATTTCCTTTTTTGTGATGCCATCAAGTTGTACTCGTTTGACACTTTCACCAGCTTCCCATTCGATTTGGGGCCAGTCTTCAATGCGTGGTGGAGTAAAATGAGCAGGGCCTGTTCCATCGAGGCTAAAATGGATATGGCGAGTTGCGGCACAGTTGGGAATCATGGCAACGGGAAGGGATGCAGCATGGGTTGGGCAATCAAGAATTTTAACATCAAGTACTGTGGTAAGCCCACCCAGGCCCTGGGCACCGATTCCGAGATCATTCACCTTTTCATAAATCTCAAGTCGTAATTCTTCTATTTTATTATCCGGTCCTTTCTTAATAAGATCCTGGATATTGATGGGTTCCATCAGAGACTCTTTGGCAAGAACCATTGCTTTGTCAACAGTACCACCAATCCCGATGCCAAGGATACCGGGAGGGCACCATCCTGCTCCCATTTTAGGGACGGTACGAACAACCCAGTCAACAATGGAGTCGCTGGGATTCAGTGCAACAAACTTGCTCTTATTCTCAGAGCCACCGCCTTTGGCTGCTATACGTATATCGATTGTAGAGCCAGCCACCAGTTCAGTATAGATTACAGCTGGAGTATTATCCTTAGTGTTTATTCGTTTACCGGCAGGGGCTGCCACAACTGAGGCACGTAATGGATTTGCCTTATGGTTGTATGCCTGCCTTACACCTTCATCCACCATTTCCTGGATGGTTTGTTTTGTGTCAAACCGACATTCCATACCGATTTGCAGAAAAACGGTGACGATGCCTGTATCCTGGCAGATTGGACGCTGCCCCATGGCCGCCATGCGTGAATTGATGAGTATCTGGGCCATGGCATCTTTTGCTGCCTGGCTTTTTTCATGTTCATAAGCCCTTGTCATGGCTTGAACAAAATCACGTGGATGGGTGTAGGAAATGTATTGCAGGCTTTCTGCTATTGAGGAGATAAAGTCCTGGCTGTTGATGGTAGTGTTCATAACGGGGCTCCCGGTCAGGTTGTTTACAAAATGTTGTAAAACTACAACAAACAGAGTTCTGCTGGAAAAGCAAACTTTAAATATTGTAAATGATGACAGATTGTAAAACTGAAAGATTCATCACAGCGTGTAGTCAGACCATGAAGAGATTTAAAGGTGAAACAGAGAATGTTCCTCCGCCTGAGCAGAGGAACATAAAATTTGAATTTTGTTAGATAGCAACAGGTCCATCAAATGAAGTTTTGTCTCCAGGTGAATTGATTTTCTGCTGTAGTTTTTTCCAGATATCCCGGATTGAAGAATTTGCAATGCTTGTGTCGTTGCTGGTTACAGGTAATCCTTGAAGCTGGCAGTCAATTACTTTCGGGTCAAAGGGTATTTTACCCAGAAGCTCGACACCTCTATTTTTACAGGCTGCTTCAATTGTATCACTCATTTCCGGATGCAGATCCCATTTATTTACACAAATGAGTGCCGGAATCTTAAAGTGATCGGTGAGATCAAGGATTCGTTCAAGATCGTGCTGTCCGGATAAAGTCGGTTCAGTGATTACAACCGCAAGATCCACGTTTGAAAGGGAGGCAATAACAGGGCAGCCTACGCCCGGTGCTCCGTCAATCAGGATAAGTTCGGTTGACGTCTCTTCTGCAAGTTCTCTTGCTTTATTTTTAATAAATGAGACAAGTTTTCCTGAATTTTCTTCTCCTGCAAAGAGTTGCGCATGAACAAGTTTCCCATAATCTGTGTCAGCTACATACCAGGATCCACAATGATTTTCATCGAGAACTATACATTCTTCAGGACAAAAGTGGGCACAAACCCCACAACCTTCGCAATTCAGTTCGGAGATGACTGCAGTATCCTCCATGATGATCGAATCGAACTGGCAGAGCTCAGCACACATACCACAGCTACTGCATTTATCTGCTTCCACGCGTGCTTTTACACCTGATTTGAATTCATGTTCTTCGGTTGGGTGCGGGGAGAGGAGAAGGTGGAGATCCGAGGCATCAACATCGCAATCAACCAGGATTTTATTTTTTGCTAAATGGGCAAAAGATCCGATAATACTTGTTTTACCGGTACCACCTTTACCGCTTACTATTAAGATTTCTTTCATCACTTTACCGTTATTTTTCAACCTCAAAGGCGAGTTGAGTCAGTATGTCATTAAAAACAGTACGAAGCTCAGGTACTGTTTCCACAAGATTTTTTCCGCGTGCATAGCCTTCGGCAATGTCACGTTGAAATGGGATTTCAAGAAGGACTGGAATGTTTTCAGTTTTGCAATAGCGCTGTACACCGTCATTGCCAAGATCCGATCGGTTAATGATCACGCCTGCCGGTATCTTGAAATTTTTGAGAACTGTCGCAGCAAGCTTTAAATCATGCAGGCCAAAAGGTGTTGGCTCTGTAACCAGAATCACATAGTCAGCATTATCGATGCTTTCAACAAAGGGACATGAGGTGCCGGGAGGGGCATCGATTATGACCAGCTTTTCAGGATCTGCTTTTTGCTTTACGGCTTTTAAGAGTGGAACTCCCATTGCCTCTCCAATACGGACACGACCATGGACAAAATGAATATTGCCGGCCATGCCGGATTCGAGAAGTCCGATCTCTCTTTTTTCTTTGATGAGGGCATCTTCTTCACAAACCAGAAAACATCCAAGACAGGAGTGACACATTTCCGGGAACAGCATCACGTTGTCACCAAATTGAACAATTGCATTAAAACTGCAAATATCCCGGCACTTCCCGCAGGCAGTGCATCGGGATTCATCTAGTTTTGGGATTGTTACAAAACAGGTTTCGCTGAAGGTAAATTCAGGTTTTAAAAATATATGGCCGTTTGGTTCTTCAACGTCACAATCAAGATATTGAACTTCGGTATCTGCACTGAGGGCCAGGCTGGTGGAAATCGTTGTTTTTCCGGTGCCTCCTTTGCCGCTGGCAACTGCTATCTGCATGTTAGTTCTCTCCTGTGTTTAATTATTTACCGTCTGCACTGGCCACGGCCCTGGCCTTTTCCTTTACCCTGTCCTTTGCCACAACCGCGCCCTTGTCCCTGCCCAGTGTTTTGACCAAACATCTGTGCTGTTTCCTGGTTAGTTGCTTGTTGGGGGACTCTTTTGGTTCCGGTATAGTTATCAATAGCATTTACTATGCTGCCATTGACATCGTTTACTGCCTTCACACCTGCTTTTTCAAGTACAGGCAATGCCTTAGGTCCAACTCTACCGGTGAGAAGCGCCTCTACTCCTTTGTCTGCAATTTGTGCAGCTGCCGAAATTCCAGCACCATGAGCTGCTGCTTTTCCTGTAGTGTTATCGATAGCTTCAATTAATGCTTTGGTGTCGGTGTCCACAATGAGGAACCAGGAGGCTCTTCCAAAACGAGGATCAACCATGGAATCTAATGTGTTACCTGTTGCTGTTATTGCTATTTTCATTAATGTCTCCTCTTTGATTTCAAAATTAACACACGCTTTATGTGCCATTACACAAAACATAATGGCATTATGCAGGAAATCAAGGGGGAATGATGTTTTAAGTTGAGATAAAGGAGGGGCTGGTTGATATTGTTTTGTTTGCCGGATAATCAGCGAATGATTGTTTTTGGCTTATGGTAACCGGAAGGGGCGGTGGTATTGGGCATCAGGATACCATCTTTTCCGATAACGGTACCGGGGTTGGTAACCGAGTTGCATCCGGTTTGTGCGCCATCGCCAAGTATGGCCCCAAATTTTCGCCGACCGGTATCGACAAATCCATTTTCCGTTCGAATAGAAATGTTACCCCCTAAAAACCTGAGGTTTGCGAATTTAGTTCCTGCTCCGAGGTTTGCATCCTGACCAAGAATGGAATCACCAAGATAAGCAAAATGGCCAGCCTTTGCGTCATTTAGAAAAATAGAGTGTTTCATTTCAGTGGTGTGCCCCACAACACATCTTTTTCCTGTGAGACAGTATCCACGAAGGTATGCTCCTTGCCGGACTTCTGTATACGCGCCAATAATCGTGGGTGATTTAATCAGTGCGCCACCTTCCACGAGGACGCCTTCAGCGATGTCTATTTTGTTTCCAAGAAGAATTGCACCTGCCATGATAATTGCGGCGCCTGTAAGTTCTTTATTGTCTTTTAGTATTCTAAGTTTGCCTTTGGTAGTATCTCCATGTTCAATCGTATAGCCTGCTGTTGGAAAAACCAGCCCCTTGTGGAGAATGACAGATTGCGTGAGAGGGACTCCATCCTGAATCAGGTCAGATGTAAGCTTCGGATAATCGTGGCGGTTCATATATGTTTTAAGATTGTTTAACGCTTCCCAGACTGGTTTGTCATCATCAAAAAGAGTAGCATGGGGGTAATCCGACAGGTCAAAAAAAGATTTTGAAGTAAGCATTATTTCCTTTTTGCTAAGAGAGGTGGATAACTAACAGAGAGTGTTAATGAATATGGAAACAGTATGGAGTAAAACATAGAAATATTCAAGAAAAAATGGACTAAGAGTTACCATGGATGAATGGTGGCTTGACTTCAATATGTCCAGTGTTTACGTTTCTGTGACTATAATAAATATATATAAATAATTCTCTTCTTGATTTCAGGAGGCTTTTTGTGGATTTTAATGATTCTCTATCCATAGGCATGGATGATTTTACAGACCATGAAGATATGGTTATTCCACCCGAATTACCGATGATGGCAGTTCGGGATGTTGTTGTTTTCAATTATATGATCATTCCGCTTTTTGTAGGGCGCCCTAGTTCTGTTGAGGCTGTCAATGCTGCACTTGAAGGAGATAAACTTCTCATGCTGCTTACTCAGAAGGATGCTACCCGTGATAATCCGGAGCCTGAGGATCTTTATAAAACAGGTATGGTGTGCATGGTTATGCGTACTTTGAAGCTTCCTGACGGGAGGTTGAAAGTACTTGTACAGGCAGTTTCGAAAGCAAAGGTGAAAAAATATTCTCAGACAGAGCCCTATTGCCTGGTTAAAATTAAGACCCTTACGGAAGAGGAAGCAGACATAACAGATGTGGCCACTGAGGCCCTGATGCGCACAGTGCGGGAGCAGACTGAAAAGATTATGTCACTTCGTGGAATTCTCTCCGCTGATTTGATGATGATCATCAACAACATTGAAGAGCCCGGACGATTGGCGGATCTTGTTGGGTCTAATCTGCGTTTGAAAATAACAGAATCTCAGGCCATTCTTGAAGAATTAAATCCGGTTAAGCGTTTACAGCTCGTCAATGACTTACTGACTAAAGAGCTGGAGGTTTCAACGGTTCAAGCCAAGATTCAATCCGATGCCAAAGAAGAAATGAGCAAATCGCAGCGCGAATATTATTTGCGTGAACAGCTCCATGCGCTGCAAAAAGAACTTGGTGATGTTGATGAACGTGGTCAGGAAATTGATGACCTGTTGCGAAAGCTTAAAAAAACCAAGATGCCCAAATCTGTACGTAAAGAAGCCAAGAAACAGGTCAATCGCATGGAGATGATGCATCCTGATTCCTCTGAAGCAACAATCATCCGTACATATATTGATTGGATTCTTGATGTTCCCTGGAAAAAGGGGACCAAAGATAAACTGGATCTGGTGGCTGCCAAAAAAGTACTCGACGATGACCATTTTGGTTTGGATAAAATTAAAGAGCGGATTCTTGAGTATCTTGCTGTGCGCAAGCTAAACCCTGATACTAAGGGGCCAATTCTGTGCTTTATCGGGCCTCCAGGGGTTGGGAAAACATCCCTTGGGCAATCTATTGCAAGGGCTATGGGAAGAAAGTTTTATCGTCTCTCTTTAGGCGGAATGCGTGATGAGGCGGAAATTCGTGGACACAGACGAACTTATATTGGTGCCATGCCGGGCAGAATTATTCAGGGCTTAAAAACTGTTAATTCAAATAATCCCCTTTTCATGATGGATGAGGTTGATAAAATCGGCTCAGATTACCGTGGCGATCCTTCTTCTGCCCTTTTGGAAGTACTTGATCCTGAACAAAATTTTGAATTCACCGATCATTATATGAACATGCCTTTTGATCTCTCTAAAGTCATGTTCATAACCACGGCAAATAGATATGATACCATTCCAGGACCGCTGCTGGACAGAATGGAAATCATAGAACTCTCAGGGTATACCCTGGAAGAAAAAGTGGTTATTGCTAAAAAGTATCTGTTGCCTCGCCAGATTAAAGAGAATGGTATTAAACCCCGGCACCTTAAGTTTGCAGATGGCGCACTTGAATATATTGTTAGTCATTACACTCATGAAGCGGGATTACGAAATCTTGAGCGTGAAGTCGGTAAAATCTGCCGTAAGGTTGCAAGAAAAATTGCAGAAGGTGGTAAGGGGCCATATTCCATAAGCCGAAATACCCTTGATCGGTATCTTGGCCCGCCTAAAACTATTCCGGAATCAGAACTTGAGCAGTTGTACCAACCTGGCTTAGTTACGGGGCTTGCCTGGACCGAAGTGGGGGGTGAAATCCTGACCATTGAAGTAAATATCATGCCTGGCAAGGGAAAAATGACCCTTACAGGACAGCTAGGTGATGTGATGAAAGAGTCTGTTCAGGCTGCTCTGACCTATTGCCGAAGTCGTTGTGATGAGCTTGGTGTTAAGGAGGATTACTTCGATAGTCATGATATGCATGTTCATGTACCTGCTGGTGCTATCCCAAAAGATGGTCCCTCTGCTGGAATTACCATGGCTACGGCCATATATTCTGCCATTACCGGAAAGAAAGTAGCCAAAAAGCTGGCAATGACAGGAGAAGTGACACTGCGAGGCAGGGTATTGCCCATTGGTGGACTAAAAGAGAAAGCTCTGGCTGCAGTTCGTGCTGATCTTACCAAAGTAATAATTCCTGCACAAAATGAAAAGGATCTGGTTGAGATTCCGCCTGAGATTCGGAAGAAAATGACATTTTATCCCGTAAAAGATATGGATGAAGTGGTTGAAATTGCCTTTAATGGTGGAACAAAGAAGAAAGCGAAGAAGAAGTAGCCCGGTAGTGATGATAGACGGAAATCAGAATTCTTGTAGCAGTACTACTGAAAAAAAGATCATTCTGATGATGATCATTTCTCTTTTTGTTGCCGTGTTATGCTTTGCAGGTTGGTTTTTACAGTTTGCTACTCATCCTGCAACAGGAAATAAGAGTGAATCAGAGGCAGTTGTTGTCCCTACGGGAGCCTCTGTGAAGGAAATCAACTCCATTTTAGCAAGATCAGGTCTTGTGAAAGACGATGTCCGCTTTCTTGTTCTTGCCCGCTATTTAGGGCTTGCTGCTAAATTACAGGCTGGCGAATTTGCTTTGCATCGTGGGCAAACACCACAGGAGTTACTCAAAGAACTGGCCACTGCAAAACCTATTCAGCATGCTGTCATCATTCGGGAAGGTTTGAATGTCGTTGAGATTGCAAAGGTTTTTGCAGATGGTGGCTGGTGTGATTCGGAAGAATATATTCGCCTGGCAGAAGACCCCGTTTTTCTGAAAAGTCTAGGGCTTGGCTCCTATAAAAACCTGGAAGGATACTTATATCCGGACACCTACTATCTGACTCGAAAGGGACAGACAACAGCTGATCTTATTCGCATGCAGGTGAAACACTTTTTCACTGTCTGGAAAGAAATTAAGGCTGTTGCCCCCCTTGACTTATCTTCTTACGAAGTTCTTATTCTTGCTTCTATGGTTGAAAAAGAGACGGCAAAAACTGAAGAGCGTCCCCTTATTGCCGGCGTTTTTTTCAATCGTTTGAGAAAGGGTATGCGTATGCAGTCTGACCCCACAGTTGTATACGGGGTTGAAAATTATTCCGGTAAAATCACCCGAAAACATCTGCGAACCCCAACTCCCTACAATACCTACACCCTGAAACGATTGCCTGTTGGTCCCATAAGCAATCCTGGTAAAGCTGCATTGATGGCTGTTTTACATCCAACGAAAAGTGATTTCTACTATTTTGTTTCTCAAAATGATGGAAGCCACAAGTTCTCATCGACTCTTCGAGAACACAATCGGGCAGTGAATAAATATCAGCGATCCAAAAAAAAGAAGGTAAAAGAAGAGTCAGGAGTGTAGATCCTGTTTTCTTGCAAGAAGTGCGATGAAATTGTCGACAAGAAAGGGATTAAAGCTTGTTCCTTTTTTCTTGATCAGCAAATTCTGAATGAACTTTGCAGAGTTCGGTCTGCGAAAAGGTCTTGAGCATCGCATGGCATCATAGGTGTCAGATATGGAGATCATCTGGCTAATGATATTTGTGTGCCATGTTTGACCAATGTTTGGGTAACCTCCACCATCAAAATGGATATGATGTTCAAGGGCAGCAAGAACTGCAAGTTTTGGCGCGTCAGCTATACCTAGTAAATATCCGGCCCCTTTAGCAGAGTGGCCTATGATAGCTTTTTGCTCATCCTCATCCAGCTGCCCTGGTTTATTCAGGATTTCTTCCGGGATAAATGTTTTTCCTATGTCGTATAGTGTTGCAGTTATTCCAATATCATACAGATACTGCTCTGTAAATCCCAGAGATTCTGCCTGGGCAAGTGTCAGGATGCAAACGTTTATTACATGAGTGAAGGTGTATTTATCACTTGTTTTCAATGTGGTAAGGAGGGAAAGTGGATTCAGATTTTTAGAAAAAAGATCTACAAAAGATGACATACCATCCTGCACTCCGCGAAGGTCTGCATTCTGGTTCTTTCTGATT
>Ga0256844_10000195_pt1 | contig 24331 bp, 14 predicted proteins | sample MusselsmetaG_FD_189100 | JGI IMG/M metagenome (GOLD analysis project Ga0256844, IMG submission 189100) | Mussel associated microbial communities from hydrothermal vent at the East Pacific Rise, Pacific Ocean - Mussels | ecosystem: Host-associated > Mollusca > Shell > Unclassified ... | reverse complement strand
CTTCTAATTCTTTTAAGCGGTCTTGTGTATCAATCCCTAGAGCATCTTCTTTAATTACAATACCTTGCTCCATTTCGAGCATTTCAAGACGTTTTTGATGGTACTCAACCGTACCTGGCGTTGCATGTTGGCTGATAGCAACTCGCGCACAAGCCGTATCTAAGACACTGATCGATTTATCGGGTAACTGACGCGCGGGGATATAGCGATGAGATAGTTTCACTGATGCTTCTAAAGCTTCATCCAACACTAGAACTTGATGATGTTCTTCCATTACCTCACCAAGACATCTCATCATTTGAATGGCTTTTTCTTCATCTGGCTCTTCTATTTGCACAACTTGGAAACGGCGTGTTAAGGCAGGGTCTTTTTCAAAGTACTTTTTGTATTCTGCCCATGTGGTTGCAGCAAGTGTTCGTAATGTGCCACGTGCGAGCGCAGGTTTTAGTAGATTCGCTGCATCACCAGTGCCTTGCGCGCCGCCAGCACCAATTAAGGTGTGAGCTTCATCAATAAACATAATGATAGGTGTTTCTGAGGCTTGAATTTCATCTATTACTTGCTTGAGGCGCTCTTCAAACTGTCCTTTCATGCTTGCGCCTGCTTGGAGCAAACCCATATCAAGCGTATATAATTCAACATCTTTTAAAGATGGAGGAACATCTCCCTTTACAATGCGATGTGCAAAGCCTTCTACCACGGCAGTTTTACCAACGCCTGCCTCACCCGTTAGAATTGGGTTATTTTGGCGACGACGCATTAAAATATCCATGATTTGTCGGATTTCTTCGTCACGCCCTACTACTGGATCAATCTCACCATTACGGGCTCGTTCGGTAAGATTGTTGGCATAGTTAGCTAATGCACTATCGCTTTGAGGGCCTTCTGACTCGCCATCTCCACTTTCTGATCTTGTGGTTGCTGCCATTGAAGATTCTGGTGAACCTGAAAAAATACTTGAGAAGTTATTACTAATATCTTCTGTTTTTACTTTTTTGAATTCGGCAGAAATTCTAATCAAGCTATCGTGTAGCGATTTTGTTTCTAACATACCCAAAATAAGGTATGCACTTCGTACCTTTGTATCATTAAAAACCAATGAACCATAGACCCATGCACGCTCTACAGCATCTTCAATATGTGAGGATATATTCGGGCTGGATGATGCACCTGCTGGAAGCTTATCCAACGCTTCCAAAAGATCTTTACTTAGACGCGTTTCATCAATACCAAAATATTTAATTAATTTATGTAAGTCAGAATCTTGCTGTTGAAAAATCTGATGCAGCCAATGAGAGAGTTCAATATATGAATTTCCGCGCATCGTGCAAAACTTAAATGCGCCTTCTATTGACTCATAACAAAGCTTATTAAGCTTTCCAAATAATGCTTTTCTATCTATGCTCACCATTTTTTCTTTCTCCTTAATTATACTTTTTATGTAAACTGCTCACTGTTTAAATGTATGTCAGCAACATGACTATTATCTTTTAGTTTTTTGTTTTTCAACCAAGTGGTCCATCCTAACTGCCTATAGTTATTTTCTTTTAATATCAGCTTTGGTGTTTCTTTTTGCTTTAATAATAAAACAATATCCCACTGAAATTCCATACCTACATAGTTTCGGATAGTATCATTTATTTGGGCTGCTAGTTTCTCCCCTGGCAATAATTTTTTAAAGTCATTAAGATCCATAGCACCCAAAATAACTCTAAATTTATACTGGCACTGCCAGCTATATCGCCCTTGTGTTGCGTTAATCCCCAATCTTCTCCCATAGGGACCTGATTCAATTTTACATAAATCATCCTCAGGTATTTTTAGCCACTCTCCCACAAAATTTTCTACGCGTGTTTGAATACCAAACATGTCAGTAATCATGCACTCTATACCTTCTTTATAGCGTGTTTTCCCGCCGAGAAACCTTGCGTATCTAAATTTTGCATAATCAGACATTTGATCACGGTGTTGCTGCTCAGGCTCTGCGTAACCAGCAAGTGCCCCGAGATAAAGCTTAAACTTATTATGCTCAGGTATATCATTCTGTGTGGTTGGCTCTTTGTTTGCCCAACTACGGTAAAAAAGACTGATGAGGCGATGATTAAAAAGATTCAAGAAGTCTAAAAACTGTGGTCGCTTATTACCCACCACATCAGAAAGAAACAACTCTGTTAGGTGTTTAGGCAGCGGCCCATTAGGCCCCATTAAGCCAAAGAAATTTACATCTAGCCATGCTTCTGATAGGTTTTTTTCATTTCTTCTAAGCTCTGCAATTGAAGCAGGAGCGAATGATAAGCTTACTTTTTGACCAAAAAACACTTGGTCATTTTTAGGTGAGCGATTCTCTCCCAAGCGCGACTTGTCTTTTCGTTGACTTTCAATTAAACGCAACGCAGCAAAAAAATTGTATACGTATGCATAATCTTCAAAATCCCCTAAAGTATCGGAGATTTGCCTGTTCTTATCGGCCATTTCATTATCTCTTCACGTTCTATGGTTTTGATGACGGTTTGTGTAAAGCTATTAATAGAAACATACTTTGCAAAAAATTGTTCCAGTACCGCTCCAAATAAAAAGGCACTACCACCTTCAAATGCTTCTTCTTCTAATGTCACGGTAATTTCAAGACCACGAGCATAGGCAGCTCTACCCTCTATGATAAGTTGGCGAACTATTTGCTTTGTTTCTAGACCGTGAATACCTCGATTTATCTGGTTCTCTATAATATATTTTGACTTTCCTGAGTCACTCGGAGCGAAAGCAGGAATATGTAAACGTAACATTTCTTTGAGTGTATTCACATTCTCCTTGTTATTATTTTTATCGGTAAGTGATAGGTAATTAAGTGATAACTGACTGATAAGGCGCCAGCTATGTTCGCCGTAGGAGTGCGCAGGCTGAGGTGGTGTAAAACGGGTTACATTCTTAACACCATTGGCCTTCAATGGAAGGCTTTGCCCTATAATATTCAGATTCGTTCTCTGCGAACCAAGAAATAAGGGAAGCCCTCGATTTGTACACATAACCTCGACACTAAGCTCATTTACATCTCCTGAGTAAGGAAGGTCTGTTTTTTCATCACTTAAAGAGATATAGACATCATGTGCATTATATTTTTCTTTAACATGCGCAGGTTTTAGTTCGGGTTTCCGTGTCTGCGTGTAAAAACGTTGTGTTTTATTATTTATGGTTTCATTATTTAATGAATAGAAAGGCTGGAAATCCTGAGAACCTTTCTCAAAACTACCAACACCAGATACTCTCTTAATGCTATGTACTTCGTAATTACGTGACTGTGTTTTATCTACAATAACAGGATGCCCTGGCATGTAATGAGAGAGTGTTTTTTTCTCCACTGCTTTTTTTCTAACATCTTTAGTAAGGTGCACGCGATCTGCTGTTCGCTTAAACAAGTTTATTGCAGGGGCGCAATGTAGTTTGAAATTACTTTTATCAACCTTGTTTGTTAAATTATGATCAATTTCATCTAACATAAAATAAAGGTCTATTTCATTAGTATTAAACTGACTTAAAATATATTTTAACTTTGAAAGCCTAATGAACATAAACCGTTCAGAAAAAGAAAAGTACTCTTTTAATATCCTATACCCCTGAAACGAGCTGTTTTTTATCGATAATAAGGCATTTTCATCTTCAAACCCCATCGGTTCAATATGTTCATTTTTAAAGGGGAGAGTGAGTGCTTTTGCGGGTGCTTGAGCAATAATACCTAAACAGTTTCCTAATAAGTTCTCATATAAATTACCTGGGATATTTTCACTACCATTGATGTAAAAAACAATTTCATCCATATCTGTAAATTGGTTGAATTTCTCAGCTACAGTTGTTTTAAGCTTAATATGAATGGCTGACTTTGTATTAGTTGCAATATCACTTTGAGCAACTTTGGTGATAGATTTATCTAAATCTCCCGCTACAATATAATGAGCCTCATCAATTTTAATAGGCCAAAGTTTAATGCTATGAGCTGTACGGTATTCGCAACTGGTTTTTCTCTCAGGAATTTCAGGGGTAAGTATTTTGGACTGTTTTTTTACTTCTGCACCCTCAATAGAAAGTGCTCCATCCTCATCCGCATCAAATTCAATAATGGTCATGGATGGTGTGGGTGATAGGTAGCCTGGATAAATAATTTCAAGCAGGTGCTGGGTAAAGTTAGGATACTCTTCTTGATATTGCAATTGAACACGAGCTGTTAAAAAGGCGAAGCCTTCAAGCAGTCTTTCTACGTATGGATCAGCACAGGTATCTTTACCTAAGTCTAACTGTGAGGCTACTCCAGGGTTGCTTTCCGCAAATAACTTACCCATTTCACGAATATAAAAGAGTTCATCATTATAAATTTTAAGTAATCTTGAATCCATTAACTATTTATTTGTCCTTCGTGTAGCAGAAATTAAGCTCAAGTGAGCTGAAAGTCGCCATCAGCAACATTTAATGCTGTTTTAAATTGAAATTCGAGAGGTGTTGGATCGGAACAAATTGCACCCCTAACAACAAAATCAAACGATCCTTTTTTCATAATATTTCCAAGCTCTTCTTTAGTCAATTGATCTAGCCCCTGCGTAGGATCGCCCGAACTTGAAGAAGGTACAACCTGCAAGCTTTCGGGGATAATTCTTGGTTCAAAATTGATGATAGCTTGATATACCATATCTGCCACGTCAGCCATACTAACTTTGCCATTAGCCATTCCCGAATAATCTTTTGTACCGTAGTTAACTGTTGATGTAATTACCTCATCAAAATCTGAAACCTGTTTATCAAGACTGTCAAGCGTGCGTGTATTTAACAAAGATTGCAAATCTCGGCGCACACTATCTTTGAGCGAATCAAATGCCAGACTCTGGATATCTTCTTTTAACAAGCGGTCTAGTAATGATGGTAAAATATTGTGCATTCACAATCCTTGTTGAATTATCTTATTCAAAATAACAATAACTCTCTGAATGCATCATGAATAAACATGTATAATTTTATGTTTGTTCACGTTTGATTCATTTTATCTGTTATACAATTGTTTTTTAATGTTGGATAGTACATTATTACTAGCTTTATAAAAGAAGTATATATCAGCAATCAATCAACTATTAATGTTTTCTTTTTAGGAAATCAGTATTCAGAGTTCATATACCGCACAGGACCATAAATTACAAATCATGGATGATTCAACACAATTTAAACACCTGCAAGACTTTCTTGCCCCCGTTACTGACAATACTCCCTGCGGAGAAGATCTTGATAGTAACGGTGATGAAGAATACATGCGTATTGAACGCGACATTGAACAAGCAGAAGAATCACGCGAGTGGAAGAAACTAAAAAAAGACATACTAAAAATACTGGTGACAACCAAAGATTTTCGATTACTTGCTCGCTTTAGCCGAACACTACTACAAACTGAGGAGTCTCCTATAAAAGGTCTCGTCGAAGGTTTGTATTTAACCAAAGAATATATAGATAAATATTGGGACTGTGTATACCCACCTGAAGACAAAGAAGACCCCGATGAAAAGTTTGCAGATAGAATTAATGCCGTTGCAGAATTTGGGAGTTGGCCCTCTATCGTCTTACCACTAAGGAAGAAATGCCCTCTTCTTAGTTTTAATGGCATGGATCCTTATTATTTAGAAGATTTAGTCGCCTTTCAAAATGGCGATGTGGTCGCAGACAAACAGCCACCAAAAGTTATATTTGATACTCTTTCCGCCAAAGAAAAGAAACAGGTCGATGTTGCACTTGATTACTTTATAGTAGCCCAAGAGCTTGCTAACACTATCAAAAAATTATTTTTAGAAAAAACAGAAATAGCATTTATAGATTTTGATACTTATTTGTTACCAAATCTTAAGGATGGAATCTCTACTCTATCAGACCTCAGCCCTAGTGCTGAGCCACCTGCTAGTAAAGATAGTCAAGCTACCGATACAAACACACCTAGTAACTCTTCGCCTTCACTAAAAAGCTCAGGATCGGTTCAAAGTCGTGATGATGTCATTAAGCTATTAGATATGATTTGTAGCTATTACGAAAAAAACGAGCCTTCTAGCCCTTTACCATTGCTCCTAAAGAGAGCTAGGGGTATAGTCCACAAAGATTTTCTTGAGGTATTGGAGGAGCTGGTTCCAGATAGTGTTTCTATGACAGAACCTGTATTTGGTCGAACTGAAAATAATAATACTGAAGAATATTAGAACACAACTAATTATAATACTACAATCAATTTTATACATACTAACGGAGAAGCTTTTTATGGCAAAGGGTGACAATTCAGGACAAAAGTGGATAGGTAGGAATCGTGCGCCACGCGTACAGATTGAATACGAAACAGAAACAAATGGAGCTGTTCGCAAGGTTGACTTGCCATTTGTAATGGGGGTTATGTCGGACCTTTCTGGGAAGTCAAAAAAAGAAGCAGGACCTGTTCGTGATAGAGACTACATGGAAATTGATGTGGATAATTTCGATGACCGTTTAGCAGCCATTGAGCCACGCGCTGTTTTTCAAGTAGACAACGTTTTATCTGAAGATGGTGGAAAAATACCTGTAGACTTAACATTCAAATCAATGGAAGATTTTGACCCTGTTGAAGTAGCTAAGAATGTTGATGGTGTAAAAGATTTACTTGCAGCACGAAAGGAACTTAAAAACCTTATGTCATACATGGATGGGAAGTCCAGTGCTGAAGAATGGCTAAGCGATGTTCTTAAAGATGAGAAATTACTCAAATCATTGCTTGAAAGCGCGAAACCATCATCAGAAGATTCAGAACCTTCAACAGAAGAATCTGACAAATAAAAATTAAGGAGAATTTATTGTGGCTGAATTAGATAAAACTGCTGAAGAAGCACCAGAAGCAGAAGCAGGCTTTCTCGACTTTTCTGCGTTATTAGATGAGAAATTTAAACCTACACAAGAAGCAAAGCCCGAGGTTGAAAGCGCCATAAAAACACTAGCAGAACAAGCGCTAGGAAATGCCAACCTGATTTCTACAGATGCTTTTGAGACTATTGAAAGTATGGTTGCGGCGATTGATAAAAAATTATCTGACCAATTAAGCTTGATTATACATAACGAAGAGTTCCAGAAATTAGAGAACTCTTGGCGTGGGCTTCATTATTTAGTGAATAACACTGAAACTAGCACCCAGATGAAAATCAAGGTGATGAATATATCAAAGACGGAGCTTGCTAAAACATTAAAACGTTTCAAGGGTACTAAATGGGATCAAAGCCCCATATTTAAGAAACTTTATGAACAAGAGTACGGTACTGCTAATGGCTCACCTTATGGTTGTTTAATTGGTGATTATTACTTTGATCAATCCGTACCTGATGTTGAAATGCTAACCGAAATGTCGCATGTTGCCGCCGCTGCACATGCTCCATTTATTGGCGCTGCTGCTCCCTCTATTTTAAACATGGATACGTGGGAAGAGTTAAGTAATCCAAGAGATATTGGGCAAATTTTTGATGCGCCACAATATGCATCTTGGCATTCATTACGTCAATCTGCCGATGCTCAATATCTATCACTAGCTATGCCTCGTTTTCTTGGTCGTATGCCTTATGGTGAAAAAACAAACCCTGTTGAAGAGTTTGCTTTTGAAGAAGATGTTGATGGCACTGATCACTCAAAATATAGCTGGGTTAATGCTGCTTATGCGATGGGTGTGAATATCAACCGTTCATTCTCTACATACGGCTGGTCGTCACAAATTGCAGGCTTAGACTCTGGGGGCGTTGTAGAAGGTCTTCCTGTGCATAGCTTTGAAACTGCTGAAGGCGGTGTTGATGCCAAATGTCCTACTGAAATATCAATTACTGATCGTCGTGAGCTAGAATTAAGCAACAACGGTATCACTTCCCTAGTACATTACAAGAATACCGACTATGCAGTTTTCTTTAAAGCAACATCACTAAAAGAACCTGTAAAGTATGATGACCCAGATGCAACGAGTAATGCAAAACTAGCAACAAATCTTTCATATATTTTTGCAACCAGTCGTTTTGCTCATTACTTAAAGCATATTGTACGAAATAAAATTGGAGCATCTACAACTCGAGGAGCCATGGAAAGGGACTTACAAAAATGGATTAACATCTATGTAGAACCTAACCCTGAAACTGCTTCAGAGGAAGATTTAGCAACGCGCCCTTTAAGTGCAGCGCGTGTACAAGTAGAGGATGATGAAGAGAACCCAGGCTTTTACAAAGCTCGGTTCCACCTAAGTCCTCATTACAAATTAGAAGGGATGACTATTGCCCTTTCATTGGTATCTCGCCTACCAGGTAAAGATGGCGGGTAATTGCGAAGTTTTAAATTTATTATTAATAAGAAGGAGTTAAAGAATGGCACATATTTATTGTAAAATCGAAGGTATAAAAGGCGAAAGTAGAGACGATAAGCACAAAGATTGGATCGAAATATTGAGCTTCAATCATAGTGTTAACCAGCCTATTTCAGCAGCATCAAGAACGGGCGGACGTACTGCTGGACGCGCTGAGTTTCAGGACTTAGTAATTAAAAAAGTTATTGATAGAGCGACCCCTGAGTTATACCTACATTGTTCAAACGGTAAGCATATCCCAAAAGCTGAGCTTGAGTTTTGTCTTGAGTCTGGAAAGAAACACACTTTCATGAAATATGAAATCAAAGATATTATTGTTAGTTCTGTTACACCTACAGGTGATAATACGGGTGATGATGTTCGTCCACATGAAAATGTTGCAATGTCATATGGCTCTATCAGCTGGGAATACACTCCTATTGATGAAAAAGGTTCACCTGGCGCGGCTCTTAAGCGTGGTTGGGATCTTCGCTCAAACAAGCAGCTATAATCTCTGATTGTAGATATAGTCTATGTTTTAAAATACCCGCTTTTTGCGGGTATTTTTTTAATTAAAAGAACACTTCTGTAAAAAAACCATGTAAAAGTGGGGGGGTGTGCTTTAATCTATTAGAACACTTAATTTAGCATGAAAATTAAGCATAGTTTGTCTAAAATATAGCGTATTAAAATATAAACCAAAGGATACATCATGAATACTCCACAACTAAGATCACTTTTCATTATTATATATTCAGCCTCATTTCTAATGGGTTGCAGTAAAGTGGGGGACTTAGTAAGTAACACGGGAGAGTTTGTCACAAAGACTGGAGAAATAATTGGCGGAAAGAAAAAAGAGCAACCTAAGGAGAGCAAAGCACCTGAGATGCCAAAAATAGCAACACCTAAAATGCCAGAAGTTATTAAAATACAGGAAGCTAAAGCAGCTACTGCTAAGATACAAGTTAGAACAACACAAAACTTATCACAATCAAGAATTCAAATTACAGTTATACAACTAAAATCGGGTGGAAAATTCTTAAGTTCTCGACTTTCTGATCTAGAGTCTGACACCGAAGCAACACTAGGATCTGACTTTATTAATAAACAAAGTATTAGTCTTAAGCGAGGAGAGTCAAAAGAACTAAATTTTGAAATTGACCCCTCTACAAAAACACTAGGCGCTTTCGCTTCATTTCGAGAACTAAATCAAACTATATGGCGAACTGGTGTACAATTACCTAAAGCTACTAATGCAACCTATTCAATTCAAATTAATGTAGATAAGAAATTAATATCTGCTACAAGAAAGTAAGCATAAGGTTGTAGAAATAATCCTCACACTTTTTAATTATTATAGCAAGAGAGTTACTCTAAATGAGCATTGAAAATCGCGTATTATGGACAGAAGGTTTATTCCTTTGCCCACAAACGTTTCAACAACAAGAACGCTATCTAATGAACCAGGTAGAATCTAGGAGTGCTCCTTTAATCCCCTACTTCTGGGGAATATCCGAGTATGCTGTCGATGAAGATAAGCTAAAACATGGGATTTTTTCATTATTAAAATGTAATGGGATCTTTCCTGATGGTACACCTTTTGATATTTCAGGTGAGCTTCAAGAATTAAATATCGATGATACTGAAACGAATAAATTCATTTATATTGCACTAGGTGCAAAGCACCCTGACTCACCTGAGGTAACTGCAGAGTTAGATAGAGAAAAACATCAAACCCGACGTTTTTATTCAACAGAAGGACAAGTAAATGATATTCAAACCATTGATAGTCCACAGAAAACAGAGCAGCTGCATTTGGGCAGACAAAATATTCAGCTAATCCTTTCAGAAACTCCAAAAAATAACTTCACGCAGATACCTTTGGCTTTCTTAAAAGAGCGAGATAAAAACTCAGGAATAAAATTAGACGGCAGTTTCATACCAGCACTTTTATCAGTAAATGCCAATAAAGTATTGCGTGAGTATCTAGCCAATACACAAAACCTCCTATCAAGTAGAGGAAATGAATTATCTAGTCGACTATCTACTGCAGGAACAGGAGGCATAGCTGAAATCATCGACTTTAATATGCTTCAAGCACTGAATCGAAATATACCGCTGTACCATTTCCTTAATAAGCAATCTATCCTTCACCCTCGTGAACTCTATATACACTTAGCAAAGCTCGCGGGAGAATTAAGCACATTCACCCGTACAGATCGTATGCCTATTACGTATCCAGATTATGTTCATGATGATTTAAAAACCAGCTTTGAACTCTTAATGGCTGATTTACATGAAAGCCTCACTTACATCAACATTCCTAAAGCTTATTCTCTTAATCTTGAAATTAATGAACGCTTTCCAAATATATATTCTGGACTATTCCCAGAAAATGTACTCGAAACGTCAAAATCTTACGTGCTGGCAGTATCTTCCAGTTTAAGACAAAGCGAAATACTAAACCGTATCCCAGCTCAAATTACTATTTCCGCAAAAGATCAATTATATAAGCTTGTTCAATCTCACACTCCTGGCATCACCTTAGACTCACTAGCAGTTTGCCCGAGAGAGATACCCTATCACCAAGGCTACGTGTATTTTACAGTCAACAGTAGTCACGCTATGTGGAAAGATGTAAATAGTACTCGTAGCATAGCGTTGCACATTGATGGTAAGTTTCCAGATTTACAACTAGAATTTTGGGCAATAAGAGCAGAAACTCATGAGTAATGGCGATTTTTTCAAAGGAGATAACTCCGATCATACTCAAATCTACCCCATGCCTGGAGGCAAACGGGAAGATGTTAATAAAATGCTTAATGCAGAGCAAGCACATGCCCCGCAACAGCAACAAACATCACAGTTTAATGATGGCTCTCACTACACCCGCTCTACATACAACACATTAACCGATGCTGCTTCTAGCTTACTTATATTGGTAGGTCATGTTTCTAATACGCTAGAAGCACATGATACCAATGCTTTAAAACAAAAAGTGTCCACTGAGTTGAATGATTTTTCACGTAAAGCCAAATCACTCGGCTTTGGCGAGGGGGTTATACACGATGCAACCTATATACTCTGTACAGCTATAGATGAGGCAGTATTAAACACCCCGTGGGGCGAACAAAGTGGTTGGAGTCAAAATAGTCTATTAAGTATCTACTTTGGTAATGTAGCTGGTGGAAACTCATTCTTTGACCGCTTAAAAAAGCTAGGAGAAGACCCCAGTAGAAACCACCAACTTTTAGGGCTTATGTATTATGCTTTAGCGCTAGGATATCAAGGAAGGTACCGTTCTGATCCAAATGCGCCTGCTAAATTAGCTCAAATTCGTCAATGGACAGCTGAAAAAATCAGACCTTTTATTCAACTACAAACTGACCCCTATTTATCTCCACGATGGGAAGGTATCAAACAACGAAGAAGTCTACTTCCAAGCTTCCTCCCTATGTGGCTTATTGGAGTCGCTACTTTAGGCTTGTTACTAGCCACATTTAGCTTTTTCTTTTTTAATCTCACTTATGCATCAGGCAATGTCATTAATAAGATGCAGGCACTACAAGATAAGCCACCCCCGATTAAAGCAAAGGTAATTGAACCTTACATACCTGAACCCACTCTGCCTAAGCTCAGTGTCGTTTTTGCTGGCGAAAATCGTTTGCAAATTGAAGATGATGACCCATTGCATACGTCAATTCGTATTCGTAGTGACTCCCTATTTAAATCTGGAAGTGCAACAATGACGGATGCCATTCAACCATTGCTTAAAGAATTATCAACAGAAATGAATATTCGTCCTGGTCAAATTAAAGTAACAGGACATACAGATAACATACGAATTAGTTCTTCACTGAAGCTCAAGTTTCCGAGCAATCAAATACTATCCCAAGCCCGCGCTGATACTGTTGCAAATATTATTCGCAACAAACTAGACGAGAAAGGAAGACTTTCAACACAAGGAAAAGGTAGTAATACCCCCCTTGTAAGTAATAAAACACGAGAAGGCCGTTCTAAAAACCGTCGTGTAGAAATTGATATTTATAACTAACACACAAAAAAACACGAACTACTATCAAAACTTTTTAGGATACACTGCAAAACATGCGAAGCATTTTAAATTTTATAAAACAAGGTTGGTTTATTTCTCTCCTTGGTGTAATTGCATTATCTGCAATCATATTTTTTGTTCTGCCTTTGCTTTTCGGTGATTACGAAAAGCTAAATCTCATCATTTATATAAGCATCGCCATCATATTTAGTATATGGGCAATCGTTTATCTAGTGAAGTACCTGAAGGCCCGCAAGAAAAACAAAGAGCTGCTTGAAAATATTGCCGAAGAAGAACCTGAAATTGACCCTGTTCAATTGCAAGTTGATGATGAACTTGGCGTTCTGCAAGGCAGGCTTGGAGAGGCGTTAACAGAGCTACAAGGGTCAAAGTTTAAAACTCATAATGGTGACTCCAAATACCTATACCAGCTTCCTTGGTATGTGATTATAGGTCCCCCAGGTTCTGGTAAAACCACCCTACTAAAAAATTCAAATCTAGACAGCCCTTTAAGTGAAAAATTTGGACGCGAAGCTATTTCAGGCGTGGGGGGAACACGAAACTGTGATTGGTGGTTTGCAGAGGAAGCGGTTTTATTAGATACAGCAGGAAGATATACGACCCAAGACTCTAATAAAGAAGTCGATCAAAAGGCTTGGTTAGGCTTTCTCAGTATGCTGAAAAAGAACCGCCCACGTCGTCCGATCAATGGCATTATTATCGCTATTAGTTTGGATGAGTTGCTAACTTCTCAGCGATTACTAAAACACGCAAAAGAAATAAGAAAGCGGCTTCAAGAGCTCTATGAACAATTCAACCTGACTCTACCTGTTTATCTCACCATTACTAAAAGTGATCTACTATCGGGCTTTTCAGAGTTTTTCTATGATCTTGAGCAAGATGAGCGTAACCAAGTCTGGGGCATTACGTTTACAGAAGATAATAAAGCTCTTTCTACCCCCCTCCCTCTTGTTGAGGCAGAACTAAATGAACTGGAAGAACAACTTCATAAGAAAGTCGTTTATAAACTAGAAAAAGAAATAGACCTAGAACGAAGAAAAAAAATATACGCATTTCCACAACAATTTGGCTCTATCAAAAAAACGGTTAATTCCTTTGTCGACGAGATTTTTTCATCATCACGTTATCAGCATGAAATCTTATTGCGAGGAATTTACTTTACAAGTGCAGAACAAACTGGAACCCCTATAGACAAACTTTTAAGCACCCTTTCTCATGTATTTGGTTTCGAGCAAAAACCAAGCACCCCCTTTCAATCTGTTGGTAAAAGTTACTTTATTAATAACCTCTTAAATAAAGTAATTTTTCAGGAAGCAGACTTAGTTGGTGTGGATGAGAAACATGAAAATCGTAAACGCTGGTTTCAACGTAGCGCATTAGCAACAGCCTTATTAACCACATTAGTAGGTGCTGGACTCTGGTTTACCAGTTATACAAAAAACAATAGTTATACTGATATTGTTTTCAAAAATACTGAAACACTCAAAGATACGCTCGAAAGTAGTCGTGACAAAGATGACTTAGTAACCGCTACTGCCATCTTAAATAGAGCCAGAAACCTTGCCACACCTCAGCCAGAGTTCTTAGCTACTTTAGGCTTAGATCAAAAAGAACGATTAATTTCAGAAGCCGACAATACTTATCATGATTTACTTACATCACGATTGCTTCCTCAAGTTGTAAAGGTGTTAGAAGAGGAGCTACTAAACAACAAAGCAAGTACTGCCAATTTGTTCCAGTCACTGAAGTCATATCTTATTCTTTCTGCAAATCATGATGAACACTTCAGTGCTAATAAAGAGTTAATAAAAGAGATTGTGAAGAAAGCATGGTATAGGGATTATGCAACCTCACTCTCACCAGAGCAGTTAAGCGCGCTTGGACAACACATGAATGTGTTACTAGAAACAAGACCAACACAACTATCTCAACCACTTGATAAAGCATTAATTAGTCAAACAAGAGCTATACTGGAACGATCAAAACTCAGTGGGCTGATATATAACCAAGTTAAATCACAATTATTATCTGACTCAAAACTACCAAGCTTTGTTCTTGCAGGGTCTCGTGGTGTTGTTCCTAACGCAAGAAGCGTATTCCAACGCAAAAGTGGCACACCATTGGAAGAAGGAATCCCAGGTTTCTATACCTACAATGGCTATCGAGAATTCAGAAAAGTGAGTGGCGAACTTGTAGAAAGCTTTCTTGCGGACAACTGGGTTCTTGGAAATGAGTTAGCTAAAGTCAACTTGGTTGATACGCAACTTGAAGTGGTTGGCCTCTATTTAGAAGAGTATCAGGATGAATGGAACAACCTTCTTCAAGACATCAAAATAAAGTCTCCTTCAAGCCTAAAACATGCGGCAGAAATCACCAACATTCTTGCTGACCCAGTGCAATCACCTATAACCCGTTTACTTGATGAAGTTGTCAAACAAACCTACTTATCTAAACCATTAGAAGATGCATCATCACCTGGTGGCGCTGTAGGAGGAAAGGTAGCCAAACAAACGGCTAAACAATTAGGTTATATAGCTGCTGCAAATACTGGGCGGATAGGACAAATATTAGAAAGTTCAATATCAACCGATGATTTAGAATCATTAGCAAAATCAAAAACTGGCAAAAGTTTCGATATAGTTAGCGCCCAATTTTATAAAATTCGTCGCCTACGCTCAGAAGAAGGAGAACAAACCTTTAGTGATGCAATCAAACGTTTAGATGGCTTAAGTACAAGCCTAAGAATGCTCACTGGTACTCTTGCAGATGAAATGAGAAATGAGCAACAAAGAACCGTAGCTAACGACCTTGAAACATTAAAAACGATTGCATTAAGACAACCCGCACCTTTAGGAGCATGGCTGCTAGAAGTTCGTGCTGAAATAGCTTCTCTACTAAGTGGCAATGTAAAAGGCATATTGAATACACAATGGAAAACAAATATTTCATCATTCTGCCAAGGAAAGTTACAAGGACGCTACCCTCTACAGCACAATTCACCTAAAGATATTGCAATCGACGATTTCTCAGAATTTTTCGGCCCTAATGGCCGTATAGAAGTGTTTTTCAAGCAAAACCTTGCAAGTTCAATCGATAGAACTGGCGCTATATGGCGATGGCGTGGTACAGGACCCTCCCCTATTTCTGATGAAACCCTCAGTCAATTCCAGCGAGCAGATAGAATCAAAAAAGCATTCTTCCCACGCGGGAGTCAGATACCCATAATCAGCTTTACCATAAAGCCCATTAAAATTAGTGATAATTTAAGCCGTGTCACGCTTGATGTTGATGGAACTTCACTGGTATATGAAAATGGACGAGCCAAGCCTGTCGCCATGAAGTGGCCAGGCCCTAAGCACGCAGGTTATGTATCACTGGAATCGGACAATGCAGACACTGGAGCATCTAGCTCAGGCTCTAAAGAAGGACCGTGGGCAATCTACCAAATGTTTACCCGAAAAGGTCGATTAATCAAGAAAGATGACCATACATACAGATTAATCTTTAAAGAAGGTCTAAACTATATGGAGTTTCAGGTTTCTACGACAAGTAGTGACAATTCTTTTAACATGCTTAGCGACTTAACTAAGTTTAGATGTCCAACGGATTTATCTCAATGATACAACTTAATCATCAAACACTTGGATATTTTGGAAAATTACCCTCACATGGTGATTTTATAAATCGCTATTTACCCAATACTTTTATTAATCCATGGGATCAATGGCTACAAGAAACAATGGTCGCCTGCAAAGAAAGTTTACCCGATAGCTGGATAGCAACCTATATGACTATGCCAGTCTATCGATTCGCGCTGTCCCCAGGAATATGTGGAGAAACAGCATGGATTGGTATACTTATGCCTAGCCGTGACTACTCAGGCCGTTTATTCCCTTTCACAATGGCTGTCCCGCTACTGCCCAACCAAACGGCAGCAACAAAAATCCCTAGCTCTCATGATGCATGGTTAAATAAACTTCAAACAATTGCACTTACCACACTTACACCCGACTTTACACAAGATAGACTTAGCGATGCATTTGATCAAGCCATACGACAACTACAGACATCATGCCCAAATATAGCAGCAGAACCATCTGAAGTAACAAAAGGTATTTTACAAAAACAAACTCAAAATCAGTTTGCTTGGCACACAAATCTTAATGGCTCTCATGCAAACCAAGGCATTGCAGATGCATTAGATGCCACACTTAAAGAATATTCCTTTGCCTACAGCATGTGGTGGACCAGCGAGAATACCGATCTAATGATTACCCAAGGGCTACCAAAAGCAAATATGATGCCAGCATTGTTTGATAATGATTGGGAACGCTGGGGATGGAAAAATAACAAATACACCATCCTCCCAACAGCACCCAATCTCGAACTCGAAGAAGATAGCACTATCACGTTATGAATCAAAAATCCCCTTACTCGCTTGACTCAGCAGGTAGCACAGACGTAGGTTGCGTTAGAAAGCGAAATGAAGACAATATCCTACTACTGCCAGACCAAGGTCTGTGGGTAGTCGCTGATGGTGCTGGCGGACACTCTGATGGGCATGTTGCCAGCCAACTCATCATAGATAATCTAAAAAAATTTAAAAAAACAGACAGAATTGGCAACGACGTAAATAACCTCTATAAAATACTCAACAATACCAACGAAAAACTGCTTGAATTAGCACAATCAAATCAAATCATTGGTAGTACAGTGAGTGCATTCTTAAGTGATGGCGATGTAGCTGTAATCCTCTGGGCAGGTGATAGCCCCCTTTATCGCTTACGCCAAAACCAACTCACACAAGTTATAGAAGATCATAATCGCGTTGAAGAATTCTTGCGCCAAGGCTTTAAAAGAGAAGAATGCGAAAAAATACCCCAAGCACAGCAACTAACTCAGGCACTAGGTGCCGCTTCGCCCCTCATCGTAGAAACCAGAATATTAAACTTACGTGAAGGAGATCTGTTTCTTATTTGCAGCGACGGGCTAACAAAAGAATTAAATGACACCGAAATATCGGATGCTATATCTACAGCCGCAAATATCGAAGATAAACAAAAAGAACTAATATCCCAAACTCTTTCCAAAGGCGCAAGAGACAATACAAGTGTTATCATAATAAAGGTTTTAACGAATTAAGCACTTTTCAGTAAAATAAGATATCTTTGGGGGAAATTGCACTTAGTTATTAAAATCGCACCTCCAAATCCTTCCCTTTTTACAAGTAACTTTTATCAATGGTGTTACCATCGGAGTGATTTTTAAGTTTACCCCAACAATGAATCGTTAATTGTTAAGCTCTAAATCACTGATATAAAACGTTAAAAATATAGAACAACTCGAAATATATATATTATTTTATATAAGTGCTAATCTTCGATGACTAGTTAATATTTAAACTAAAGTCTGGGATTTTTCTATCTATATAAACAATATCAACAAAGGAACCATAGTTAGGTAATGCCTGATGCTTTAAACGCTGTTGCTTAGCAGTTAAGCCATAGAGAAAGAACCCAGGAACATCCTTTTCTTTTCTAGCTGCTGCCTCAGACTTCATTCTCTTTAAAGCTTGTAAAAATGACACGGCGAATTCTGAATTAATTGAACGACCATTTGCAGTATCTGCTACTGGCGCAACACCTCCAGAAGTCAACGTTGTTCTAGCTTCCTCTTGATGATTGAACTTCAAACTACTTGCATTATCAAAGTAGTGTTTTACAAATGATCCAGAAAAACAGCTATCAGCAACAATCAGCGCCCCCCCCTTAGTAAACTCTGATAAACGTTTCCTTAGCTCATTATTTGACAACCAGGTTTTAGGACGCATAGGTTCAGCTGCAGTATCCCTAAAAGACCAATATCCTTCTTTTGTCTTTGGAGATAAAACACCATGCCCAGAATAATAAACAATAAGTTGATCTCCTGCTTTGAATCTATCTCTTATTTTATTAACTGCATCAAGAAACCTAGATTTATTTGGATTGAATAGTGTGAAAATATTTTGTCTTTTGACTCCTATCGATCCTAATGCTTGCGATATTTTCTTAACGTCAGGTACTGGGCTAAATAAGCTTGATAGACTCTTATCTTGATAACTCCCTACTGCAGCCAATAGCGCATAAGTTGTACCACGACCTGATGGCTGCCTCAATACTATAGGTTTAGCTTGTGGACGATTACCCTTTCTAACAACCTTAACATCCCGACCAAAAACTTTTGATGTTGTATTTTTTGCTCTATCTGCAAATAGCATATTCAACACACCAGATCGTCCACCCTGCACACTGACATCAAGGATGAATGTTCCATCTTTAGTTATACTTTCCTTAAATTGCTGCTCTGAAAGACGAACACCATTTAACTTAATAAAACCCACGCCTGTTTTATCTATTATTTTTCCTTTTAAGATAAAGCGATTAGACGATGGAATATGTTCTGCATATGCAAAATTTACTACAGGTCCCTTCTGGTCAGTATTTAGATAAAACTTATCTAACTGCTCAGCTAAAGCAGAAACAGCAAACTCTTTAGCGTGGCGTCCTTTATCAAATACAAAAGATCTCGCTAATTTATAATTAGATTCAACAAAATCTTTTACTGAAGAAATTTCCTTTGTGGATTTGCAAAAAACGCCTTCTGCACTTTCTGCTGTATTCGTCTTTGCCCCTACAACTTTTGCCTTGTAGAATAAAAAACATGTTTTTGTAGTACCATTTGTAATAGCAGAAGACAGCATGACAGTACCACCACTTAGAGCATCTCTATATTCTTCATGGCTTATTTTTGTAAATGGCTTTAGATTTAATGGTTTTATCTCTGGGTGTTCTAAATACCTCAAAACTTTACTCTTTCTTAGTTTTTTATTATTTATGCCCGGTATAGATTTTAAGTTTTTATCATGTCTAAACAGTAAAGTTCCATGATCAAACACTAATACCTCAGCAAAGGTGCTCGGATCATCAAGAAATCTTAACATTTTACGCAAACGAATCTTTCCTTCAATACCGTTAGCACTAATGTTTGCTTCATCACGAGAGATAGTTTGCCAGCTTCCTAATGATAGTGCGTTATCGTCCGCATACACCGAAGAAGCTATTAGTAACACTGACAACATTAATATTTTTATTTTCTTTTGAACTCTCATTACATATCCTTTAAAAAAACCGATTAGATCTAAGACTCGTTAACTGCTTTTTCTGTCTTTGCTTGAATATCATCACTTTTCTTTTTACATTCATCATCTTTGACTTTAGGATCAACATCCGCTTTTGCCCCAAGCAAAGACCAACCCTGTACTTCAATAAGTTCTTTAGAGCGATTTAGCTTATTTCCACACCTTTCAGACTCCACACCTTTCGAGTCAGAAATTTTTGCATCAGACGCCGTCATATCCTCATCAAGCTTACCTTTAGATAAACCAGCTGAGAATAGCTTATCATTTAAAACCGTTTTTAAAGGAGCTACACCTCGGATAATTATACGTACTAAGTCTGGACTAAACCCTAAATTAGCATCTTTACCGTTAAATTTAAAATCTTTAAATAAATATCCAGGAATAAAGCGTATGGAATCTGCCATTTCTTGATCACTAGCTTTAACAGCGAGCGCTGTTCCTAATTTACCTTTTAGATTTCCTCCTAACCCTGCTAAATTGAGATGACCTGCAGTAACCTCTGCATTTCCCTTTATTTTCCCTCCAGTCTTACCGTCTTTAGCAGCATTTAAATTCAATGTATCTGAGAGACCAACATCGATTGAATCAAATTCAATATTACTACCATTAGAAGCTATTGTAAGTGTATCTCCTAATAGAGCACCTTTTTTAACTGGCCCATTAAGTGTTATCGCTCCATGTGTAGAAATATCCCCATTAAGATGTATTTCATTTCCAGAAGACACTGTCAATGAACCAGTAGTAGTACCACCAACGGCTTGTAGATTAACATTATTATCCTCGCCTGTAGATTCAATCTCAATATTTCCACCAGTTAAATTACGGTTAATACTGACCCCATTCTTGGCACTTATTTTCCCATTCAAATTAAATGCTTCTATATCTTTAGGGTCTCCAGACTGAGCAATGGTTACAGCTCCAGCACTTGCTGTTATGTTGCCTCCAACAGTTATTAGTTTATTTGTATTAGCTAGTACTTCCACATCACTATTAGTACTTATAATATTACCAGTAATTGTTGTTGTCCCTGATACAGATTCAATCAAAACTTTATTCTTAGCTTGAAGATAAAATGAGCTATCTTTATTACCAGATTGAAAATTATTACCAGCATTTATTGTTAAGGTACCCTTTTTAGCATTTAAACCATCAGTCGTAATATTATTTTTGGCCTCAAGTATGATTTTACCACCGTCTACACCCCCTTTAGTTGTGATGTCAACACCAGCGTCCAGGGAAACATCACCGCTGGCTGTTAATTTTTTAGTAGAAATGTCTTTACCAGCTTTTAAGGTTACTGCTTTGGCATTAATTACATCACCACCAAAATTTATACCGCCAGTTGTAGTAACAACATCAAGTGTATTATTTCCTGCACTTAATGCACCACCAGTATTTATATTTCCTTTTTCACTATCGAATATAGCATCTGATGATATAGAAACTTCACCATAATTTTGATCACCTGTGGTGTTAACACCACCACCACCATCAACAACTGTTGCAATACCACCTTTAACTTCAAGACTAGCCAATGCAGTCGTACCACCTATTGCTTTAGAAAAAGTAGCAGCTGTTCCTTCAGAGTCTATTATTAAACTATTATTTCCATCGAGCGTATTAGTAAAATTAATATTTCCACTCGTTGATATTGTTAAACTATCATCAAGAATCGATTTACCATTAATATTAACTGTTCCGCTTCCACTAGTTAATTTATTTCCTCCCAATAGGATCTTATCACCACCATCAAGTGTAATGTTTCCACTGCCATTAGCATTAAACTCTTTATTAATATTCAGTTTATTATCTGCTGCTAGTTTTATATTACCATTGCTTGTTGTAACTATATCTCCTTTAGTAGTTATATCCTTGCTATTGATATTTACATGAGCAACCGTTTTAACTTCACTTAATTGAGTTAAACCTATACCTGCCAGCTGAGTGAGGCTGTTAGCTTTGATACTTTGGTTTGCCGTAACATTTTTTGCACTGGTTATTTTAAGATCATTCAGCGCAACGAAACTACCTACCGATTTAACAAATGCTATATCGCCTGTTCCAGCCGTCAACGTTAAATTCTTGGCTCCATCTACATTACTTTTGAAACTAATGCCATCACCGATTAAAGCAGTATTCTTGCCAAGCGTGACTTTATCTCCATATACCTGCTTACCAATTGTTTTAACACTCCCACCATTAATGGCTGTCGTACCTTCTTTATTCGTTATTAGACTTTTAATATCAATAGCATCTTCAAAGGTAGTTCTTTTATCTGCATTTACTACTAAACTTTTCTTTCCATCTATTTTCCCATCAAATTTAGCATTGCTTGATGTTGTGATAGTAATAGCTTCATCAAGAGTTATATCACCCTTAATAGTAATATCCCCCCCTACTGTTGTGGTTATATCGCCACCTAGAACTAGATGATCAGAATCTAAATTAACTTGTTTGTTTGTCTCTACTATTTTTAACTTTGTTAAACCTGCGCCTGACTGCTGTACAAGGCTATTTGCTGTAATACTCGCATTTGCTGTGACATTTTTTACACTTATTATTTTAAGATCATTCAGCGCAGTGAAACTACCTACCGATTTAACAAACTTGATATCACCATCATCCGACTTAAGAGTTAAATCCTTTGTTCCATCTAAGATCTTGTTGAACGTAATATTTCCAGTTCCTGCTCCTGTATCTAGTGATACTGCTCCTGTTAACATTGCTGCGCTATCTACAAGGATATCTTTACCTGCTGTGCTTATATCCCCTGCTGTATTTAACGTAACAGACTTGAGCATCACCGATCCTTTTGCTTCTATATCTGCTTCATCTAATAATGTTATATTTTCAGTTGCTACTAGACTTACTACACCATCATCGGTTGTCGCTAGCTTTTTATCTGCATTAATATTCTTAGTTTTAATAACAATTGAACCTGTCGTCTCAACCGACCCTTTTAAGTGAGTCAATCCCTCACCTAATTCCTGCGTTAAACTATCTGCTTTGATGCCTTCCTCTACAGTAATATTATTTGCTCTGGTTATTTTAAGATCATTCAGCGCAGTGAAACTACCTACCGATTTAACAAACTTGATATCACCACCACCCGAATTAAGAGTTAAATCTTTAGCTCCATCAACCGTACTATTAAACTCGATTTTTCCAACACCTGAACTAGTTATTGACGTAGAAGCCCCTAATACAACAGCACCATTGAATATTTGATTACCGCTACTCTTTCCCGTTTGAATTGTACTAATAACACCGCCATTAATTTCTGTAACACCTGTTGTCGTTAAGCTACCTAGAGCAACTGCATTACCAATCATCCCATTAAAGGAAATTTTATTATTACTAGCCCCAGATTTAATAGTTAACTTATGATTAACATCTGTCTCTAGCACATCAGAAATAGTAGGATTTGAAGAGCCATAATCATTCCCAACAACAGCATTTTCAATAACACCACTCTTCACATCACCAAAGGTTACACTTCCTGAAGAACCTATATTAACGCCATCACGAAGAACTATAGTATTAGCATCAAATAATATATCTCCCGAAGTAGTTATGATCTTTATATCATGCTCAGTTCTTGTGCCATTAGTATTCTGAACAATTGTTCCTTCAGCTAGCTCATTCGTATTATCGCCTAATAGTAATTTATCTGTTTTGAAGACAATATCTCCACCACCAGTTGGATTGATCTCTATATCATCAGCAATAGTAATTGAGTTTGAAAAATCAAAAGTTGATGTAGCCGTCTGATCTTCCGTTATGTAGATATCAACACCTTTAAAAGTAATACCACCTTCTATAGTTCTATCAGGATTACTTGGGTCATTATGAATTTGTTGAGCTACAGTATTTGTATTAGTTTGTGTCGGATTAGAATTTCCTAAACCAAGTGTTAGCGTCTCTCTATCAGCATTAGCGGTACTTCCAAAAACTCTTTTTGTACCATCAAGAATTCCAAAATCAATCCCACCATTTGTTGTTTGCAAAGTCGTATCAGTACCAAGAGTTACAATACCAATATAACTTTGATTATTAATTGTCGATACATCCCCACCATCTATGTGAATATCACCATTTGCCGTTAGGTTATTAATATTAGTAATTACACTCTTAAAGGTTGCAATCCCATTATTAGCAATAATCAGATTACTTCCATTTCCATCTAATACTTTGTCAAATTCAATGGTGCTACCATTACCAGTAGTTGTTACTGTAACACTGGACAAATTTGGAGCTATTGCTGTATTCGTTAATTTAACCTTATTTTCATATTTTTGAATACCACTAGTTGTAATATCAGCACCAACTTCTGTAGTACCGCCACCGTCTACCTTTAAATCTTTTACACCATTAATAGTGCCTTGGAGTTTAGTCGTACCTTTATCTGTTATTGTGAGGTTATTACCTCCTCCAGCAACCTCTTTTAATTCAACACCTTCACCAGTAAGTACTACGGATAAACCAAGGGTTGATTTACCATCAATAATCAAAGCACCTTCATCACTATTTACATCACCCTTTAATGTGATTGCATTACTTGTATTTTCAGTCGCCTTTATATTAATACTACCAGCACCCATTGCGGTAACAGCACCTACCGTGACTTTCTTCCCATCAATATCTACTTTGCCTGTCGTGGCGATCAATTTACCTGCGGCATCTATAACGCTGTCTGTTACAGTATTACCGATAAGAACGTTGGCACCTT
>Ga0256844_10000194_pt1 | contig 24354 bp, 34 predicted proteins | sample MusselsmetaG_FD_189100 | JGI IMG/M metagenome (GOLD analysis project Ga0256844, IMG submission 189100) | Mussel associated microbial communities from hydrothermal vent at the East Pacific Rise, Pacific Ocean - Mussels | ecosystem: Host-associated > Mollusca > Shell > Unclassified ... | reverse complement strand
CTGTTAGTATATCTTTAATCCTCCCAAACCTTACTAAAATCATAAACTGTCTTAGTACCATTCAACCCGAATAGCTTAGGCTTCCATACCTTCACACCATTAGTGTTAGATAATTCTTTCTTAACTCTACCCGAGTACTTACCAAACATCTCAGTTAGTTTAGACGACTCAATGTAAGGCTTCTTCATTTTGAATAGTGTCTCTAACTCCTCAAAGGTGTCTGAGTCTATCACATCTATATGCTGTGGGTCACGTTTGAGTACACCTTCCACATATATAACTACTGGGTCTTTACTCTCATCTACCATACGCTGTCTATGGGCATTGTGTATAATCTTACCTAATTTATCTTCTTCAAGTTTTATAGTTCTTAAGTATTCTAAGAACTGTTCCAACTCATCATCTAAGTTCTCATCTAACTCAGTAAAGGTACAACCAAGCACATCAAGAAGGTTCTCACTCTTTGTCTTAAAGATATTTGTACGTCTATCACCACCCTCATCTAGTTTAAATGGTACAGCGGTATTGGTAGCCAAGGTATAGAACGCATGATGAGGTTCAGCACCATCAATGTTTTGGTTCTTACCCTCAAAGGTTGCTGAGGAGTTAGCTACTAAGGCTTTTAACTCATTGGCTAGTGTTGCACTCTCATAACGAGATATAACCTCTTTACCCTCATCTATGAATACCCACAGTTTGTTTTTAAACTGGTTTCTAAAGTTACCTTTAACCTTGTCGACTGAGGTCTTAAGGAAGTAGTTACCGTAGATACGTTCCCCGACTGCTCCGAGAAGCATTGTCTTACCTGCACCTCCAGCTCCAGTTAGTACAAACATAGTTTGTGGCACTGTTCTATAGGTTAGGTGGTGTGCTAAGTTATGTAAGAACAACTCCTGCTCCTCTTTGACTGGTATAACATTGTCAATCAACTTCTTATATGTCTTAGGCATCTTGACCTTACTTTGTTTATCTGCATTATCAAAATGTAACATAGCCTTGGTAGGGCTGAAGGTGTTGAAGATGCCTATCATCTTTTCTTCATCTCTTAAGAAACGCCTATTATCATTAGGTATAAACTCACAGTGTCTTTCGCTGAATATATCAAGCTTAACCTCACTAGGTTCAAAGTCTTTATACACTTCAGGGTCAAGCTTCTTAAGTAGTCTTGACAACGATATTCTAAAGTCTTCACGGTTAGGGTACTCTATGTAACCATCTGTTTTAGAGTTATAGGTTACATACCTCCCTTGTGGGAGTAGATACATGTTCAAATAGTCTTTAGCAGAGAGTTGAACGCTTATATCACCTGCCTCTTTAGACTTTCCCTCCCAGTCCTCATCATACTGCCAGTATTCCATATTTGCTTTAACTCTACCATCAAACAGTTGTTGTTCGTGTGTGTCCTTTAAGTCAACCAGTAGTATATGCGTATGCCACCATTGCATGAAGCGTAAGTATAAATCTTCACTTACTGTTACGTTACTTGCTACTATCGAACCTACATATATGGTTGATGCGTGCTTAATGCCTTTAGCTCCCATACCTTGTAAGGTAAAGTCTTTAAAGTCTTTAGTACAAAATACGTTAGATAGCTTCTTAACCCATTTATAGTTAGCTTGGAACCTTTTAGCATTTACACACTCTTTAATTAATTCAGCCAAAGGGTAACGATATGCCAAGTCATTCTTCAGAGCCATTTCAAAGGCTTTTACTTGTGGTGTGACCTTGGTATCCTCTTGGACTGTTAAGTACTGCTGAAGCTTCTTAGGCATAGGCTGTAAGGGCAGAGTATCATTCAGTAGTTCATAACCCTCATTTAATGGGTGAGCGAATGTTAATCCACCGCTTAGGAAATCCACTCGGTGCTTGATACCAATCTTAGTTGATGTGTTAGGCATGTATGAGTAAAAGAGCTGATAACCCTTGTTAGTCTTTACTATATAGTTAGCCAAGTCTTTTAGTTCACAACCTAACTCTTCTATGATGGTGTTAAGTGCATCGAGTGAGTCAATGTCTAAGACTGTTAGGTCTGAGATTTCTCCCGTGAGTATGGCTAACCCTTGAGGCTTGTGACGCTCCCATTGTTTGAGTGGGAATTGTTTAGAGCGGTATTCCTGCCAAGATGGTATGAACTTATGGTGCTTATTGCCCTCATCATCACGGTAGAACGTGGGCATCGGTATGATGTTCCACCCCGTTTGTTTAGTTATCTTCTTTGCTTGTTTTTTACTTATCATTTAATTATTTCCTTTAAATTTATACTCAAAAGAGGTTCGTAATGAATGTAGCTTCTTATCTACTTTCTTTAACCTCTTACTTATAGGTTTAATGTCTTTCTCTAAAATGGTTTAGGAGGAGGTGGTGTTTAATTAGAAGAGTAGTATAATAACACTTGTGAGATTGACCTGTTCCAACTAGCAATCTCACTTAATCTACTCAAATTGTACCAAAATTCCCTTAATCCTACCTTTGTTGAAGAAAAAAGGTCAAAACCTTTTCGGTGTATAATTTTAGCTTTATAGCCTCTTTAAATATAAGAGGGCTTGTATGCCTATAATAGCTAAGAGGGTTTAAGCTATATTTAAGCTAGATTAAGCTATATTTAAGTTTAAATGAGTGATTTTAAGGGCAAGTAAGGTTTACACCCACAGAAAGGTTTTGTATTATTCATGTTTATTTTTAGCTTTTTATATAAGAGGGCTTGTAAGGCTTCTTAGAGGGTAATTGGAAGCTATTATACTATTATTATATTATTATATACTAATTTATATAAACTACTTTAACATCAAAGGTCGACCTTTAACCACATTGGACTTTCTAGGAGTATGTAGAAAACACTTTTATTTAGCTTTTTAGCTCTCAGCAATATAAGACCCCCTTAGAGTGTTTTAACTAACTTATGCTATGATTGCACTAACAAGGATTAAATATGAAATACATTGGTATCTATTCAAGTCATAAGGCATTAGCTAAGAAGTCTGATAAATTCTTTGACTCTGATATGATTAAGCATTGGACTAACTATCAGTTGTTCGTAGGCATGAACTACTTAGACATCATTAAGCAAAGACGCATCAATGACAAGTTCAACGAGATATTAGAACAAGCTGAGCTTATGTGTAAAGCTTGGGCTGTTGATGATGGCTTCTTAAATGATAAAAGCTTTGCTAAGTGGTACTTAACTACCTACCATTCTGAAGTAACAGAAACAACCACTGAAGGCATTAACTCTAATAACATAACCATTGGTATCATTGATGCATCTTGAAGTAACTAAGCCCCAAATGGAGTTCCTAACCTCAAAGGCTATTAATACAGGCTTTGTGGCTGGCTTCGGTTCGGGTAAGAGTTATATAGCAACGCTTAAGATGATACAGTGGAAGATGAGACACCCAAGCGTTAACTGTGCTTACTACCTCCCAACGTATGGACTTATACGAGACATCGCATGGGATAAATTTCCCTCACTGCTACACGACATGAAAATAGAACATAAGCTTAACAAGTCTAGTGCTGAGATAACGTTCCCTAATATGACAGGTAAAATTATATTTCGTTCAATGGACAACCCTGAAACAATTGTAGGTTATGAGAATGGTTATACTATTATCGATGAATGTGACATATTGCCTATGGAGAAAATGACAACTGCTTATAACAAGATATTGTCACGTAACAGAAGTAAGTTGCCTGACAACGAGCCTAATAGATTAGACATCGTTGGAACACCTGAAGGATACAAGTTCTTCTACACTCGTTATGTGGAAGAATTAAAGCCCTCTACAGACAAGCTCATTAGAGCGTCTACATACTCTAACCCTTACTTACCCCTTCAGTACATCACAGAACTTGAAAATCAGTACCCTGAACAGCTTATAAAGGCATATTTAAACGGTGAGTTTGTGAACCTTACAACTGGAGCAGTATATCCATACTTTGATAGAGATATACATGACCTTAAAATAACTGATGAACTTATTGCTAATACTCCTACAATTCACATAGGACAAGATTTTAACGTGGGTGGTAATGTGTCAATAGTTTGCATAGAGGTTGACAATATACCAATAGTTGTCAATGAGTTGATAGCTAACGATACATTTAGAACTATTGACCTCATCAAGCAAACGTACCCTAATCACATTATCAAGATATACCCTGACGCTAGTGGTGATGCACGTAAGACCTCAGCGTCTAAGACTGATATAACTCTATTACATGAGGCAGGCTTCCTAGTACTAGTTAAATCTAAGAACCCTAACATCAAAGACCGTATCAACTCACTCAATGGATTACTTGACCATAACAAGATACGCATTGACTGTGACAGAGCTACACAGACTACTAAGTCATTGGAACAACAGGCATATACTGATAAAGGTGAACCTGAAAAAGCAAACGTACACCCCGCTACAGATGACTTTAATGATGCACTAGGTTACTACATACATTATAAGTTTGGTATTAACAAAGGGTCGAGTGTAATTACAACTAAGCGTTAATAAGCTATAATGCCTAAAACAAAGGATATATATGCTACCTAAGAATAGACTCTTCACAATGTTACTTAATGGGTCAAGCCCTGAGAATAACAACCGCTCTGTAGCTTTTGCAGGCTTTAAGCTCAACGATAATGATACTCACCCTGAGTACAAACTCTTCAAGGGTCAGATAGCAAGGGTGAACTCTTGTTACCTTGGTACTGATGCTATGGCTAGAAGGCTTAAACGTCTACCACATGAAGCACTTGAAGATTATCAAGAGAGACAACAGTCTGTCATCGTTGAGAACTTCATCAAGCGTTCAATCGTTAAGATAGGGGGAAGAATATCACGTAAAGGGCTTGAAGTAGATGAGCGTTATGACGATGTTATCCCTGACCTTAACATACTAGCTAAAGAGATTACTACTGAGTATTGTAGAGAGGGTGCTGTTGGAGTATTGGTTGACCGTCCGTTGAATGGTGGCGACCCTTATGTTATGGTGTATACAAGAGAGCAGATACTTGACTGGACTTATGAGAATGGTGAATTAACATCTGTTAGCATCGTTACGCCAGTACGTGTTGGTAATGTCTATGAAGCAGAGTATAGAACGATTACATCTGATGGTAAGCATACTATACAACTTGGTGACGGAGGAGACGTAACAACTATACAAACCTCATTTAAACAGATGCCCTTCGTCTTTATTAACTCTTCAGCATCACCAGTGTTTACAGACGTGGCTTCAGTTCAAATAAATCACATGAATCAAAGAAGTTTACTTGATAGCTACCAAGAGAAAGCAGGGAGCCCATACCTACTTACTAAAGGCTTAGGTATAGATGCTAACAACCAATTAGAGCTTAGTATCCATAGCACTATTAATACAGACAACACTGAAGCATCTGTAGAGTGGATTGAAACTAACGGTTCATCTATCCCTAACCTTGCACAAGATCTTAAAGATAAAGCAGAGTATGCAAATAGATTAGCTCTTCAAGCAGGCGAAGGTATTGTAACTAAGACTGCTACTCAAACAAGTGCAGAGAATGCAGAGCAGAACGCACTACTAACAGACATCGCAGAGACTACAGAGCATATACTTAACAAAGTACTAGGACTGTTCGTTGAAAACCCTGAGCCTGATGCTATTAAGATTAACAAAGACTTCACAGACGACTCTAGTAAAATGACATCTATCATAGGTCAACTTAATGGCTCTGTCACTAGTGGTAACCTTTCTAAAGAGACTTACATCAAAGCCCTTGTTAAAAGTGACATAATAGAACTAGACAGCATTGAAGAAGAGCTTAAGAGAATAGAGGCAGAGTCTAGCCTCTTAGAAGCTGAAGAGGTTGTAGACCCTGAAGAGTTTAACAATGACAATAACACAGATACTAAATAGCTTTATAAAGTCTTTAGCCTTTGTCACTACTCAAAAAGAGTTAAACAAAGAGCTGAAGAAGTTATACAAGGTATTAACCTCTTATAGTGAGACGTTCAAGAAAGAACTTATAAAAGATACACTTGCTAGGGCTAAGAAGAATGGTTCAATCACTAACCAACAGGCTATTAACATAGCTCACTCTTGGAACATACTAACATCTAGGTATAACAAAGAGATGTTACTAATCCATGAGTCTTATGACTTAGAAAAAGCTATAGACTTAATACCTCACAATATCACTAAGAAGCTAAGGGAACAAAGCACGGGCTTTTTAAATAGTAAGGACAATGCAGGACTTAGGCTAGATGAGTATATGCGTAAGCTAAAACACACTAAAAAGTATACCAAGCAGATAGAAGTTATAAAGCGTGCTAAGTTAGACCAAGCTATTAATGAGTTGAACTTCTTAACCCTACCTGACAATGAAGAGATTATGTACGTTGCCCAACCTGAAATAGCTAACCGCTCTGATGCGTGTCATAAGTTGCATGGTACAGTATGGGAGAATAAGAGCGTTATACCACAATGGGCTAAACCTCTACTCCACATAAATTGTTTATGCACCCTTATGACTTTAGAGAAGCGTACTAACAACTTCAGACACCCAACACAAAGACGCTACTATAAATGTGATGAGTTACCACCTAGACCTATTATAGCTATGCTTAGTTACTCAGATGCAAGTAAGTTATACCGTGATAAGTGGAAAGACTTAACAGGTAGAGAGTGGAGTAAGACAGAATGGGAGACGCATGAGGATAATGAAGGGTATGGACATGTTAAAGACAGAAGCTATGGACAAGGTCTATCTAACGTGAAACTAGGTCAAGATGATATAGGGTGTTACTATGAGTATAAAGACGCTTAGTAACATTTAGATATTGATTATGATAATTGCTTTAAGTTAAGACTCGGTATAATTCTAATACAAGGCAGAGCCTTAACATTAATAATCGGAGATTAGAATGACACCTGAAGAACAAGAAGCTAGGATAGCTGAATTAGAGACAACATTGACAGAGCGTAACAACGCATATACTAAATTAGAGGTTGTGGCACAAGAAGCGAAAGCAGGACGTGACAAAATCAAAGGCTTAGTTAAAACTACTTTTGGTTTATCGGAGATAACAGAAGATAGCTTAAGTGCAGTTAGTAAGAATGTAGACGAAGCTATGCAAGAAAAAATAAAAGAGTTGAATGATGAAAAAGGACAGTTTCAATCACAGTTAGACGAGGTTAATACCAAGCATGACAACGAAATGAGTAAACTGATTTTATCTGACACACTTAGAGGACTAGGCATAGATAGCCAAAGTTCAAACGGATTAGCCTTTGAGCAGATTACACAGCTCGTGTTGAATGATGCTACAAGAGAAAATTCGGAATTTGTCTTTAAAGACAAAGATGGGATTACACTCTTTGGGGTTGGTGGTAAGCCACTTACAGTAAAAGAGAGAGTAGCAACTCTACAAAAAGGTGATTATAGTTTCTTGTTCAAGCCAACGGCAGGAGCAGGAGTAGGTCAAGACAACGCAGTACAGAGTAAAGCCCCACAAGGCGGAACTCCGTTAACTAAACACATATCTGAAAATTATTTAGATTAAAACAAAGGACTAACCAATGACATATGACAAAAGCAATTTTATTATTCATAATGATGAATTCGAACAAGCGTACATAGAAACACTTACACAAAATGTAAATGTATGGAACTCTATATCTGGTGGAGCATTACAACTTTCTACAGAGTCAATTCGTGGTGAGCTACAAAAGAAAGCATTATTCAAAGAGCTTTCAACTACAACTGTAATTAAACATAGAGACCCTAACAGTACAGCTACAATCGTACCTGAGACGTTAGAAATGATACAAGAAATTAATGTTAAGCTCAATCAGTACAGCTTCATAGCTAAAACCGCAGATGCGTTTTCTAAGATGCTTTTAGACCCTGAGGCTACATTCTCACAGCTAGTTGGTTCAGCAACAGCATCTGCATCTATGGTATTTGCAGTAGATTCTTTACTTGCAGGTTTAGCAGGTGGTATTGGTTCAATCCCTTCAATGGTAGAAGATGCAACTGGTAAAGCTCTTGATTTCAAGACCATAAATAAAGGTAGATTTAAGCTTGGTGACCAGTACAATAACATTAAAGTTTTAGTAGTCCATAGTGATAGTGCTAGAGTTTTGACAGACCTATCTATCGACGAAAAACTTGTGAATGTGGGCGGAGTTACCGTGAACACTGGGAAATTTAGTACCCTTGGTATCCCAGTAATTGTTACTGACTCTGAGTCGCTTAAAGATGGTGCAAATTTCTTAATGTTTGCATTAACAGCAAATGCCGGTGTGTGGATAGATGCAGAAAATGCAAGAGCATATACTGACCACAAATTAGACTCTGAGAATACTCAGATTTTACTTAAGCGTGAGAGTTCAAGTGTTCTTAGAATTAAAGGTATTTCTTATATTGGTACTACAATGTCACCAACTACAGCAGACCTTAAAGACAAAGCAAACTGGAAACAGTATGTAACAGATGTGAAAAACACCGCCGGTGTTATGTTCAAAGTTAAAGCTTCAGCTTAACAAAACTATCCTACCTACCTCTTAGTAGGTAGGGCTCTAAACAAAGGATAATAAATGAGTAAATTTTTCGAAAACCCCTTCTTTAATAATGACTTCTTTAATAAGCCATTCTTCAAAGACAACGACTTCTTCAAAGAACCTTTTTTCACTGGTCTTGGTGGTAGTGGAGTAATCCCAACTAACCCAACAGTACCAGTAGTTAAGACCTCAATCATATATGCAAACAACCCTAAGCGTTTTATAGTAGAGTTTGACCAAGAGATGAGAGCTAAAGGCGAAATCAAGCAAAAGATATTTATCGTTATAGATGGTGGAGCACCACTAATCCCTACTGCTGTTTCTTTCACACATCATGATATGATATGTACTTTCCTAAGTGAGTTTAAAGCAGGACAAGTGGTAACATGGTCATATGATGATACAGACCCTACTATAGTCTTAGAGTCGGTGCATGGTGTAAAAGCTGATAACCAAACTTATGCAGTAGATAACAAACTTGCAACAACTCCTCCACCTCCTCCCGCTGATGATGATAGTACAGCAGATATAAGCCTCAAAAAGAAAAAGAAGAAGAACAAAAAGAAGGACAAGTAATGTTAATTACTTACCCTCTCCCTGACTACACTAGCTACATAGATAGTGCAGAGATTAAAGCTTTCGCTCTAAAACATACTCCCTCTTTTGGGGTTGTATTTGGTGGGCTAACACAAGTAGAGCAGGACAATCTAGCAACTGAGGCAACGTTACAGATACGTATATGTCCATCATTCAAGTTAGAGCCTAAGCCTGCCCCTATGGATGTTAAGCTAGGTCAATTGTACCTTATGGAACATCTGTTTAATAACCCTATGGGTGATATAGACCCCAATGCTAGAGCAATAACCTCTGAGAAGGTGGGAGCACTTGCAGTTACTTATGATACAGCCCTAAAGTTTGACGCTCTAGCATTCCCGCAGATAGTGTATAACTTACTTGCACCCTATGGCTGTTCAAACTCTAAAGGCTTTTCACAGTCTCGTATAGTTAAAGGCTAACAGATGTCACTATCTAAGTCTTTATACAACACGGCTAAGAAGCTGATTAATAAGTATGGTTCAGATGTTACTTTAACTACCTCTGCTAAAGGTGCATACGACCCTCTTAAAGGCACGTATGCATCTACTCCAACAGATACTCCTACCAAGGCTTTTATAAGCAACGTAGGGTCATCTGACATAGTAGAAGGTGTAATCAATATAGATGATAGTAAGTTACTATTAATGGCTTCAAACTTAAGCAAAGGTGATTATATACAGCATAGAACTACTAAGTATAAAGTTATGGCTATTATTGACAGAGTGGAAGCTCAGAACTTACCAATCATATTTACAGCTATAGGTAGGTCAGTGTAATGGTAATTATTACCACTGCCTCCGCTACCATTATATTAGAGTTTGATAAACTTGTAGATGATATGAAGAGTACTATCTCCCACATGGTAGACGACTTACATGACGACCTAGTAAGTAGTACACCAGTCGATAGCGGTGAGATGAGAGATAGTTGGACTAAACCAAGCTTTGATGGTAACTGGACTTGGAGTTTTAAGAACACTTCTGACCATGCAGTTATCATAGCAAGAGGTAGAAGACGCTTACCCAATCAGAATGGTACTGTAAGATGGTATGGTTCTATACAGAACGGGTGGAGTGCAGGGGTAAGACCCTTTATGAAAAGATTTGAAAGGAAACTAATTGTCAAACTTAACAATATTTAATGCCAAGCCTTTAGTAGATACAGAGTTTCAATCCAATTGGACTGAAACTCCTATCCAGTATGATGGAGCTGATTTTGCAGAGCCAAGTGCAGACTGGATAGCTATAGCCTTAATCCCTACAGATAGAAAGACTGTGGGCTTTGATGGTACACTAGGTGGACGCAAGAGCGAAGAAGGTATAATACGTGTTAGAGCGTATGCAAAGAGTGCTACACAAGCACTGCATTTGACAGGTAAGGTAGCTACATTCTTAGAGTGTAGAGAGTTTGCAGGGGTAAGTGTGGGTGTGTGTGAGCCTGACGGTGGTGGGGCAGTACCACTAGAGAATGGTCTTTATGAGACTGAAACAACATTTAACGTAAGGATAATAACATGAGTACAATATTAACAGAAAGAAGTGCCTTGTTTATAAAGCAAGCACCAACAGCACCAACACCACCCGCAGGGTTTGTAGAGACTAGCAAGCCAATACTTGTTACACCTATATTTTCAAAGATATCTACTAACAGAATGAACGGGTCTATGAACTCACAAGATGAACTAATAGACCTTTGTCATTCTAAGGCATCATTTACAGCAGGGGTAGATATGAGAGCTACTGGTACAAGTAAGGCACACTTGAAAGCTCCACCTGAGTATGCGGAACTACTTAAAGTAAGTGGGTTCAAAGGTAAAGCGGGAACAGATACTTATGAGTTACATAATACAACTACTGCTATACCTCACGGTTCAGCTGAAGTATTCTTAGATGGGCATAACTTCACCTTCACAGATACACTAGTAGGAGCTACTACATTCGACTTTACTATTGGTAAGGTAGCTAATATCAGTACTGTACTAAGTGGATATATTGATAGTGAAATACCGGCTACTACACCAAACCCTAAAGTAACTCTAAACCCTGAAAAGTCTTTAGTAGTATCTTGCTTGGATATAGTTACTTATGATGGTAAGGTTGTACCCGCAGAGAATATTATAATCAAGACTAACCCACAGATTAAAGAGTCTTATACTATGGGCGGTACAGCAGGTATCAAGCAGAACACTATAACTAACTACTCTCTCACTATGGAGATTAAGTTCCCTGTAGATGGTGCTAACTATGCAGATGCCTCTACAGCTATACGTAATGCAGACATCAAAGAGGTTCGTATCGTAATAGGTGCGGATAAACAAAAGAGAGCAGTAGATGGTGAGTCAGTACTTATTCTATGTGATACAACTAAGATGGTATCTTACACAGACTCAGACAATGGTGGACTACTAGATAGAGTATTATCATTCAGATTGTTTGATAGTACAAACCCTGCTATGAGACTTATAACAGGTAAGACTTCAGGATTGTAAGATGCCTGACTTAAAAATAAATGTAAAGGTTGATGGGGAAGAAAAACTCAAAAACCTTAAACAGAATTTAGAAGATGTTACTACTGGTGTAGAAAAACAGTCTTACTCACTTGCAGACCTTAGCAAAGGTTGGGTAAGTGTAGGGGCTATATTCTCCGCTATGGTTGTTAGTGGTATAAAGTGGAGTGATACACTCAAAGACATTCAAGGGCAGACGGATACATTTAAGAATGCACAAGAGGGTCTTATAGACTCTTTTGGTGCTTTGAGTGCTTCTATCATGGACGCTACTGGTGTGTCTAGTGCATACAAGAGTGTACTTAGCTCAGTAACTGATGGCTTTAACGAGTTAGCCTATGCTATCTCAGGGGTTAATAAAGTCTCTGAAGTATACAAGGCTAACAAGCTTGAAGACCTTGCGTGGGAAAAAGAGCGCATGCAAATAATACGCAAACACGCTAAAGAAGAAGAAGAGATAGACAGAAAGAAACAAGAGCGACAAGCTAAAGCTGATGCAGATGCAAACGTAAGACACCAAAAGCATCTAAGTAGATTAGATGAGATTGTACGCAAAGAAGTTGAGGAAGCTCAGAAGAAAGCTAAGGCTGATGAAGATGCTTACGAAGCAGAACTCAAAAGACTTGATGCGATGCTAGACTCAGCTGATGCTATAGAAACTGTAACAGAAGCCACTAGAGAGGCTACACAAGCAGAAGAAGAGTACTCACAAGCTATACAACAGACAGCTAGTGCTAAGAAGCAGACTGAAACATACCAATCATCATCAAATGTGGTGGTAGATAGAGGGTCAGTTAGAGATATGCAGGATAATGGTTATACAGCGTTTCAATCGGTAAGAGGTACATTATTCAACCCTATGCAAGACGTTATGGAAGATATAGCTAGGACAAACCGCTCAATGAGCAGAGGAGATAATTAATGACATTAATTACACAACGTATAACAGAGTTTTTAAGCACAAACCTTAAAAACCCTTACCCTGAGTGGACTGCTACCACAGCTTACAAGTCTTTGGATAGAGTAAGGTTTAAGAACTATGTTTATATGTCAGTAGTAGACAGCAATACAGGTGTAGAACCTGACATAAATACAGGTAAGTGGCTACTTATGGAAGTTGATAACGCTTATGCAAGTATAGACTTGCATAGCCATACTGGTACTATAGGTAATAAAGACACAGTAGCTAATCCTTTGGATAGTTTCATCAAGTATGAATTCTCAGCAGGGGGTGTAACTACTTTGGTACTAGGTGGAGTTAAAGCAGATACAGTCACAGTAGAGCAGTACAAAGGTTCAACCTTATTACATACTAAGACTTACTCTGTAAGTGGTGTAAGAGCGGTTAACTCTTGGTACAAATACTTTTATGACCCGCTACCAATAGCTAACAGTGGTAAGGTGTTTACAGATGCAAGGGATATTGTAATCAGAAATATATTACCACACACGAATAGAATAGTAGTAACTGCCTCATTCTCAGCAGATGGTGAGGCTGTAGTTAATGCTATGGTGGCAGGTAAAGGCTTTAACTTAGGTGATACGCAGTATGGTGTAGGTGTTGAGGTAATAGACTACTCTGAAAAGATAATAGACCCTAAGACTGGTATCACTGAACTTGTAGAACATGACTCAGTAGAGTTAATGAGTATACCGTTACAACTTAACGCGGTGGATGCAATGCCCGCAAAGCGTGAGATTAAAAATATACTAGGTAAGGTTAATATGTTTATAGTAGATGATGCAGAGAAGTCATACTATGAAGGTTTAATTATAATGGCATATCCTGAAAAATTTAGTATAATGGTATCTAACCAAGTTATAGCAGAAGCACAACTTAAACTAAGAGAGGTAATCTAATGGGTAAACAAACACTAAGAAGCAGAGTGGACATATCATCCTCTCTGCGTTTCTCTGGGTCACAGACAGTTACCAAGGGTCAACCAGTAGTATGGATACTTGATGAGTTTGACGCGTTTAAACTTACAGAGAAATGTAAAATATCTATGGACGCTACACCCTTTGTAACGTTTAAAGGGGGTAATGAGTTCATCATCAAGAAAGGTGCTACATACATCTTTGATAGAGATACAGAGGTAGCCCTTGCATATCCACAAGAGAAAACGCAAGATATTCTAATAGAGAATAAGAACTATAATGATATTAATAACAATATCACTATTGAAGCAGATAAAGCACCAGTAGCACATGCAGGGTCAAACCAACGTATAACTATAGGGCAGACTGTTAAGCTTATAGCTAGTGACTATCCTATACCGCCTGCAACTATTACAGCTAGAGAGTGGAAGTTAAACGGTGTAGTTAAAGCTACTACTAATGTATTTACTTACTTACCTTCAGTAGTAAGACGTGATGATTTAATCTACACTGTTACTGATAGTACAGGGCGTAAAGCTTCAGATAGTTTATATGTAGACATTCAAGCTAAACCAGTTATACCTGACATAGTCCAATCAGAAGTAGGAAAAGGTGGGGGTAATGATATATACTCACACACAAACCCTTGGATAATGAATAGAATGACAGTACAAAAAGGCGGTACAGGTGCTATAATAGCGGAAGCCAGTATTCCTATAACGCTAAAGTATGGGGGCAGGGTCAAATTCTCTGTGGACTTACTTATAAATGGTACACAGGTAGATACTGAATACTATACAAATGGAAGCCCTCATACATCTTATACCCTTAAATTAAAAGGTGGGTACAATGGTACTATACATAGTGGTGGTACTGTGGAGATAAGAGTAAGAGTAATTAAAGGTGCGATAGAAAAAATAGGCGCGTACGCAGGTACTCTACAAACTAAATTAAAAGTAACGAATAGGACAGCATAATGGCAAACAAAAAAATAACAACAACGATAACACAATTTCCAACAGCACCAGACTCTAAGACAGACTCAGAGGCAGAGTTCAATGCAAAGGCTGATGCCTTTGTAGCACATCAAGCAGGGGCATACACTCCTGAAGTTAATGCGTGGGCAACAGAAGCCAATGCTTTAGTAGTAGGAGTCAATCACGATGCTACAAACGCTCACAAGGATATGCTAGAGGCTAAGAAACAAGCAGGGATAGCTACTGGTGCAACTAGCCAAGTGCTTCCACCTCTTGCAGGTAATGCAGGTAAGACACTCCAAGTCAATGCAAATGCTACAGATACAGTATGGCAGAAGCCTACTAATGTAGGATTTCTAGCATTAAGCGGTGGTACTATGACTGGTAACTTAAATGTAAAATCGCATGATAATGCAGGGGGTATATATGTATTCTCTCCGCTAGAGCCTACTAGGTATGTGTTTAAATTAGGATACAAGTCAAGTGGAGAGGGTGCTTTATACTCAAACAAAACGGGTCAAGTTATTACGTATAAATTAAATGGCGACATTGAGATAGACCCAAAATCAGGTAAGAAATTACTTTATAATGGGGTAGAAGTTGCTACTGTAGGTAGTGGTAACTACCTATCTACACATGGTGGAACCATTACTGGTGCTATCTCATCTACAGACATAGACCCACTTAGAGTATACAAAACGGGTTGGGCAAACAAAGGGTACATAGGTATTTCTGGTGGTGAGTTTGCTATTGCTAAAACCGCAGGTGGTAAAATGCAACTCAAAGAAGATGGTTCTATAAATATAACTCCTAAGTCAGGTAAGAAGTTATACTATAAAGGGGTTGAGGTTGCTACAGTAGAAGGAATAAGGGGTTATAATTATTCTGCTACAGGAGACATAGACCTTGCACCAAAAGTGGGTAAAGCAGTAAAAATGCCTACGTTAGTTGTGGGTTATTCTGGTACAACCCCACATGACGGCATAAAAATACAAGAAAATAGTATAGACTTTTTTGCAACAAATGCTAATAGGTTCAGAATAAACCTTGATGGAAATGGTGAAAACTTATACATGAATATGAGAGACGGTAATGACCAAGAAGTAGGTGACGCCCTATCAGTCTCAGCTACAGGAGTTTGGAAAATTGGTGGTAAAGAGATAATGACTAAGTAATGAAATATTTATACTTAGCTCTCATAGTCTCAGCAGTGTATCTGTTCCAAGGGTGTAGTTTTACTACGCCTTTAATGAGTATAGACCTTACAGATAATCGTAAGGTACTCATAGAACGTAATGGCACTAAGATTGAAATAAGTGGGGATATAAACGGGGTAGAAGATTATGGAGAAATACATAAACTTCTAAAGAAGATTTAGAAGGTTACGTTAGTATCTTGAGTGATACTATTACCCTTGTTGAGTGTAGATACTGTACCTCTTACAAGGAAGTAAGGGTTAATACCAGTATGTTTTTTGTCTATCCTATCTGCGTTTCTTTTGTTTGCTTGGTGTCTTCTTCTGGCTTTGTTTGATATAGATGTGCATCTCTTGCAAAGCTTATTAAAGTAAGTGGTCATAACACCGCCAGTCATTCTAGTCCCTGAAGGAAAATCTTTTAACTCTTTATCCTTCTTACACTTGCTACACTCTTTCATTTATAAGCCTCCATTTTTCATTTAGATAACCCCACAACGACAAACATAGCAACTATAAGCCCTATGATAACATAGTCTAGTGTTTGCATCTTCATAGCCTTGTAGTAGCACTCAAGTTCTTGTATACGCTTACGCTCTAGTCTCTCAGTCTCTGCAAACTCTTCTAAATTATTACAGTCACTTTGGTTAAATGCCCATTTCATTATTTATCCTTTATATTAAAATAACATCAAAGCCCCTTAGGAGAGGCTTCAAAATTATTTTGGTATGACTGGGGTTTAAAGTATCCCAAAACTTTTTAATGAGAAATTAAACATAGCATTGATTAATTTCATATACGTTGCCACAACTCAATGTGCTAACCTGACGCAGATTTAAGGGGTTTACTCCCACTTGATTTACTATTATACTATAAGAAACCTTTAGGACTTCTTAACCCTATCTTTTACTAATATAGCTAACATACCACTAATGGTACGCCCTTCAGCCTTAGCAAGAGCCTTTAGCTTTTCATGTGTCTCTACCTTAATGTAGATATGTGTTGTTGCTGTGTTATTTGTTTTCATTTTCTATCCTTTCTAAGTATTTGTAGTACTCTTCATAAGTATGTAGTTTTATAACCTCTTGACTAGGGTCATCTTTATGCCCTATCCGTAACCTGTACTTCATAGCTGTTATTTTAGCCCAAGCTTTTAAATCTTCAGTAGAGTACATTTGCTCCATTCTTATTATAGACTCTATACCATCTGCCATAGAGTAGTGTTTAGAGTTTGGGTTTAGTAGGGGGTGTACCATTATTTTACCTTCTTAAAGGGTGATTGTTTGCCGTCATGCTGATAGGCTTCGCATTTGTCCTTAGCTGGACAATACCAACACCTACTATTGCTAGGGTTAGCCTCTAGGTTCTCAGCATCAAGTGCTTTCTTACCTGACTTCTTAGCAAACTTCTGAAAGAGTCTAAGCTCTCCAACGCTTATATCCCACATATTATCTTTGGCTCTAGGTTGAGCTATATGTAACGTGACCTTCTTAGTGTCAGGAAAGAGCTTCATAGCTCCTAGAGCATAAAGCATAAGCTGAGCATTGCCCTTGGCTTTTACTGGTACTTTGCCCGACTTAAGGTCTATAACATGTAGATGTCCTTTGTCATACACTAACGCATCACAAGTACCCCAACAACCTTTGAATATTTTAACCTTAGCTTCATACAGGCTTTCACTTGTTGAGGTCTCATACTCACGTACATAGTTAATATACTGCTCGGCGTTATAAAGTAAACCACTAAATAACTCACTTACAGTCTTGTTATACTTTAGAGCTAACTCACCTACAAGATGTGTAACCGTCCCAACCTCTGCATGCACACTGGTTGTGTATGGTGCATCTACTGTAGCAGTGGCTGACATAGGACACTCTAACCATCTGTCAGCCCCTGAAGGGCTGAGAGTGGCATGATTACGCATCTAGTGCCTCTCTAATTGCAGTTAGTTTATCCTCATACTCACCTACTAAGCGTCTAAGCTCTGTGTAGTCTATCTCTCTTAGAGCTACACCATTGACATTTGGTGGATAGTTATCCTCTTCTAATGTGTCTATTAAATTATTAATCGTTTGCATTTTTAACCTTCATAGTTTATTGTTACTTTAGCTTTATTGCTCATATGTAACTTCTTATTAATCTTAGTCTTAGGTACAAAGCCCTTTAACACCTCAAAGCTCTCATCAAAAGCTTTCTCTACTGTCTTGACCATCTTCTTAGCTTGTCGTTTAGAGTGACACTCAATTGCAATACTATCATGCACCGTTAAGACTATCTTAGCTTCGGGCTCTCTTTTAAGTATTAAGTCTATAGCTATCTTCATAGCTTCAGCACCCGCACCTTGTGAGGGGATATTGATACTTTCACTATATGACTCAGCCCAAACCTTACGACCCATAGGAGTACTTACATATAAGCCTCGTTTGTTTCGTATAGCTTGACCTGCTTTAAAGTGATATGCTTTTATATCACTAAACTCTTTCAACCATCTATCTCTGAAGCGTATTACTTCAGGGAGAGGGTAAAGCTTACCAGTATATGTTTGAATAAATATCTGTACAACTTTAGCCCCTGCACCGTAGAGACTCCCAAACGAAATTCCCTTTGAGCATTGTCTTTGGTCTTTTGTTACTTCACTTTCAGGCACTTCAAAGACAAATGAAGAAACATAGGTATGTATATCTACTCCATCTATAAGTAATTTCATCATCTTTTCAGAGTTCATTATGACTGATGCGGTGTACATCTCTAAAGATGTATAATCACACTCGACTAAATACTTACCCTCTGATGCTCTGAAACAACCTTTAAGCTTTCTATCTATCTGCTGAAGGTTCTGCCACTTGCTTACACCTTTAGGCTCACGCTTGGAACAAGTCCATCGTCCAGACTTAGCACCCCCTACTTTAAAGACTCCATGCACTTTAGGAAAGTTAAACTTCTTTTCAAGTGTAGAAATCTTCTTAGATAGGTCTTTAGCTTTCATTACAAGTAACGCTCTATCTTCTGAGTAGCTTAGGTTAGTCAAAGTCTCTTTGTTAGAAGAGCTTATATCCAACCAGTCACACAGTTGCTTAGGTGAGTTAAAATTCAACCCAGTAGGTAACTGCTTAGTAATACTTGATAACTCAGCTTTAAACTGCTCAACAAACTTAAGTCTAACATCATGGTCAACCGTGATGCCATTCCAAGAGTACTTGTAAGAGTAAACTATGTTTCTCATATCAAGCTTGAAGGCTTCGTTATCTCTTAACTGTGGTTCGTACACATTGTAAAGAAGCTCGAGGGCTTCAACATCGTAACTAGCGTATGACATCTGCTCATCTGATAGCTCCCCACTCCAATCAGAAGCACCTAGAGAGTCTTTATCCTCAAAACCCTCACGTACTAACTGACTACCTAGAGAGTGAGACTCCTCACGTGAGTGGAGATATTTAGAAGCCCAAAGTGTATCAAAGATAGCCTTTGGCTTGATGTCTTTGAACTCGTCAGTCATGAATTCGTAATAACCATTTTGAATAACTACAAGGTCAGCATTCTCTATGATGCGTTTAATCTTACTGAATTTCTCAGGGGTCTTAAACATATCATAGACTTTAGCCTTCTTGTTTGGCTTTTTTATCTGCACTAACCTGAGCTTTCCATATAACCCTGCCATCTTAGAAGTATCGCCCTCTTTTTTGGCAGACTCTATATCTAGGAATATAATCTTACTCATTTAGCTCTTCCCATAATGCACGGTTGAACTGTACAGCCTTTTCAACATCTTCATAATGTTTAATATCTCTAGTAGACTCACGTATAGTTTTAAGCATACGCAAGCCTAGTTCTCTTTTCATAATGAGTACTTCCTCATACTCTTTAGCTTTAAAGAGTGAAGGTTTTACACCATATAAATATTCTGTCTTTTTCATAGTTGCAACTCATATACTGCTAGGTATACCTCTCTATGGTAAGTATTTACCTCTCCATAGTTCTGGTCAAATGTCTTGCGTATATCGTAACCATTTGCAAGTGAGTACTTCTTTAAGGGTAACCAAGCTAAATCTTCATTTGCTAACTTAGAGGCACGCTTTACAGTAAACCACTCATGAGACTGGTCAAGCTCTATCTTTTTTAACTCCAGTTCTTTTTCTTTTTCTATTAAAGACTCTAAGGCTTGAATATATGTAGCTGGTGCGTTCAGTCTAAACTGTTCTTCCATGTGAATGAAGTGTCGTCTAATCTGTTTGCCTTTCTCATTACGTTGTAGCATCACTATATGTTTAGCAGTGTCTAAAGTAACTATGTATTCTTTAAGTATTTGACGCTCAACTTTTTTATCGTGCGTCAAATAGTCCTCATTAACTGTAAAGCCCTCTAAATTCTTTTTAGCAAAATTAGAGAAGTCTTGCTTACTCTCTAACTCTTTCCAAAGGTCTCTTAAATTAACACTATTAACCTCTTGCCCGTCTATAACTTGTTTTACTGTTTCTATGTTTATCATCTTAATATCCAGTCAACAAAGTGAGAGTCGTTAAACTCTACTTGTTCTTTTTCTTCTTTTTCTTCTTTTTCGGCTCTTCGTCTGTTGAACCCAAACCCGACTTAAAGCCTTCAGTAGCTTCAAATGTATCTCCACCACCGGTATACTCGACTAGCTTAGTGATTTGTAAGCCATTGAAGTTAAGCTTAATACCCATATCTTTCTTGTAAGTCCATACATAAGTACTAGTGCTAAGGTTAGCAATTGTACCACGTCCCACACTTGGCATATCTTCAGTAGCTATCTTGACATTACTTGCATCATACACAGCAGGGATACGTGTAGTGTTAGCTAAGAATAGCGTACTACCTGTATCTTCATCAGCAGGGAACTCGTCCGATGCTTCAGATACAAAGTAAGGTAAGTTACGTGGTTTACCTGTACCTTCTTCTTCCCATGCATCATCTACCAATGCTTGTAAAGCTTTGTTAGCCTTTTTATCATCTACAGCGAATACTATTTGATATTTATCATTGTCGTTTGGCTCTACTAAACGAACCGACTTAATTCTTATATCTTCTACTATCATTATTTACCTTCCTCTTTACATTCTATTTCATCTGTCATTTTAGCCACGATGGTAGCCATTCTTTTAGTTATGATAATTTGAGCCATTGCAAGTTCTCCAAGTAATTCCCGACCTTCACCTGCAATTTTTGACCCTGACTCACCTGTGTTAAAATCTATAGTAATATTTATCATTATTTACTCTCTTTCTTTAATGCCTTAGCTTGTTTCATCTGCTCTTTAATAACAGAACCTTTAACACCCATCTCCATAGCTGACTTAATCAACTTTAAAGCTTTCTTACCTTTACCCTTAGCTAGAAGTGCTTTAATATCAGTATCAATAGCTATAAGCTCATTTACTGTACCTTCTTCATCTACACAACACTCTGCATCTTCTACAGCTTGTTCAGCAAACTCGGGTAATGCTTCTTCTGGTGCATCTGCATCTGCACAAGTTCTATCTATAAGAGCTGAAGTGATACGACCTGCATCAAATACCTCTTTGGCTTGTTCGTCTTTACCTTCAAGGGTTAAAACCTCTACTAAAATATCTTTTATGTTCTTGCGTTTGAACGCACTAATTAATGTTGTTGTCATTACTTACCTTTATTTAATTCCAGTTTAGTGACTTGTTGGTCTTAGAAAGAGTATACTATAAGTTACCTTAAAGTTCTCTTAGTTGTTTTAAGTCTTTTATAACCATACCTATACCCCCACGCTTATTGACCTCATTGAGGAAGTAACGCTGTAGGGGTTTGAGTGTATCACCATCGCCTTTAATCTCTAAAGCATAAAATCTACCTGTAGGGCTACATGCTAGGATATCTGCACAGCCATTCTTAGAAGCTGAAATCACATTTATAACATGAAATTTTCTTTTTTCTAATTCTTTTATAGTTAAGTGTTGTAACTTTGCACCTGTCATTTAAACTGTACCCAAGAGACATATTTTTTAAACACATGTATAATAGGGTCATCTTCACACTCTTGTATTCTGTAAAATTCCTTTGTTTCATGTAAAAGTTCCCATACTTTAAACTCTTTACCATCTACTGTACATATAAACTCTATTTGTGATTCCATTTTAATCCTTTAGCATCTTTGCTTGATAGTCTTTCTTAGCTATAACTCTCTCAGCTATGTCTTTGTCTATCAGTCCTAGGTGTAGAATGTCTACTACCACATCTTCTTTACGCTTGGCATTGTGTAGCCTCTCAGTAGACTGTATGAATAACTCACCACTCCAACCAAGAGAGGTAAATATATGCCTGTCAGCAGTATGTAAATCAAGTCCGAAGCTTCCACTACGCTGTTGAGATACAAACACACCCGTCTTAGCATCTGCAAACTCTGCATACTCTAAGATACAGTCTTTGTACATCTTCTTATACATATCTACCTCTGAACGGAATTGACAGTAGATAACTATCTTCTTAGTAGTATCTAAGTTATTCAAACACCATTGATACTTTTCAATACCTAGAGGGAGTGAGTTACCAAACTCATCATATATAAAACCACTTGTTATCTGTTGGCACTTCTGAGCCTTAGCCGTTGCAGTATCTCCAAGTATAAACTGGCTATCCCCAAAAGTAGAGAATGGAACTTCTATGAGACTATCTTTCATCATAGCATCATAGGCATTGGAAGTTACCTTAGAGGGTTCAAGCTCTATGAGGTTGTATGAGGTTGTATGTTGTTCAAACCCCGCATCTTCTCTGGTTACTGACACCATAAGCTTTTTGACCTCTTTCATTATCTTAGCTTCATTAGTCTTCTTATAAGACGCTACTTCCCTTCCTCCGCTAATAAATATTTTGGATGGAACACCAAATCTATTAAACCATTGCATGAAGTTTAACCCCGTCCAAAAACCAACTAAACGCAAGGGATAGAACAGCTGTGAACCACTCTCAACGTTCGGTGTAGCAGACATTAAGACTTTATATCTAGGTCTTACCCTTTCCATTAAGTCAAATATCTTTTTCTGGCTTAAGTTCATTTTGGGCTTATAAGCACTTAAGGCTGTAGCCTCATCTAGTACTATCATATCAAACTCACCATTTATCTTATGAACGCTTGCATAGTTGATAACCTGTAGCTTGAACTTATAACCCATAGCTTTGTGGTCTTTGTACACGTCTGGTATTGCAGTCTTTGTAGTTACAAATAGTACAGACACACACTTAAGCTTCTTAGCTGTGTGTAGTACTGAGATGGTCTTCCCACATCTCGCATCTGACGTGTTGTACACTATTCCATACTTGTTAAGTCTCTTAATCATTCCTTTGACCAGGACTTTTTGATGTGGGTATAGTTTCATAGTATAATTCCATATACTTCTAACCATACATTGGCATGATATGAGTTTACTGTACCATAGTTCTGGTCAAAGGCTTTCTTTATTTCTATGTTATTATCATTACTATAGCGTCTAAGCTCTGCATACTTATAACTCTCTTTATGTATCATCTCTTGTTTCTTTATAGTTGACCACTCCTCGGCTTTGTCTAGTGTTACAGTAAGTTGTTTTACCTCTGCTTCTTTAACTTCAAGAGCCTCTAAAAGTTTAACTTGATGTTTAGCCATCTCTAAAGGTGTTAAAGGCTTCTTACCCTCTTGCAGTTTATCTATAAGTCTAGCTCTTAACACTACATCATAACCACTAGCTAATATAAGAGCCTCCCTTTCGGGGAGTCTAAATTCTTTTTGTTCCCTATTAGAGGTGTCTAAATAGGTACGTCCAAAGTTGGACACATCTAATTTTAGCTTTAAAAGCATCTCTTTTATATCTCTCTTGACATGTTGATGCTGTTTACCAGTTATATCAGCAATATCTCTGCTTCCTATTGTTCCATCTTTCTCTATTATTGTTACTTGCATATTAATCCTTTAACCTTACATTACTGAATGGCTTATGTACTCTTGTAGGTATCTTTACAAACAATAACCCTACTGGTACAAACCACGATAAAAAGAATGTTAGTATAAACACTCCAAGCTTTGTTACGTCTCGTCTCTCTGCCATTTGGTCAGCAACCACAAACGGTGCAAGGAAGAAAAACACTATTGTTACCATCATTATAAATTCATACATATTATATCCTTTCTGATTTAATTAGCCTTACTGTAGAGTAGGGTGATAGGTCTCTTGTATCCTCATCATTACACGCCATAGCCCAAAACTTACTTAGTATGCCATACTTTTGAGTACCACTACTATATGTATTCCAACCTATGATGTCTTTAAAATGCTCTGGATATTGTAACACGGTTTTCGATGCCTCATAAAAATCTCCTGACGCAAGTATCTCTAGTTTAAAATCTTTGTATGCTTGTACCATAATAACCCCTTTCTCTTTTTAAGATAGTGTATTATGACATAGATAACCTTTAAGAAAGCTTATAGGGTTTATATAGCTTTAAGGTATGTGTGATATACTTGCACCCTAACAGATTATAAGTTTCCCCCCTTCCCCCTTTTGCTTATAATCTGTTAGCTTTCCTAATCCTCCCAAACCTTACTAAAATCATAAACTGTCTTAGTACCATTCAACCCGAATAGCTTAGGCTTCCATACCTTCACACCATTAGTGTTAGATAATTCTTTCTTAACTCTACCCGAGTACTTA
>Ga0256844_10000193_pt1 | contig 24359 bp, 16 predicted proteins | sample MusselsmetaG_FD_189100 | JGI IMG/M metagenome (GOLD analysis project Ga0256844, IMG submission 189100) | Mussel associated microbial communities from hydrothermal vent at the East Pacific Rise, Pacific Ocean - Mussels | ecosystem: Host-associated > Mollusca > Shell > Unclassified ... | reverse complement strand
GAGGTAGTGATGTCCTTAGGGGTGAAGCCGGTGATGATACTTTTATAGTAGAAGGTGCGGATAAGGGCTATAACAGTTTTACCGGAGGTGAAGGCAATGATCGCATTCAGGGTGGTGATGGCGATGATGTGATTGGCCTGAGTGGTTTTGCGAATAGTGTAGAAAGTATTGATGGTGGTGCCGGCAGTAATATTATCCAGGGTTCGACCTATGGCAGTCTGGACTTCAGTGAGACTAAATTATCTAATATTGATGTCATCCGTGCTGGTTCAGGCAGTAATAAGATAGTCGGTTCCCAGCAGGATGATAATATTGATGCTGGTAATGGTAATGATGTTATAAGCGGTAATCAGGGTAGTGATACGATTGATGGTGGCAGCGGCAATGACACGGTAGTATTTGCTGGTAATCGGCTCGATTATTATGTCAGTCAAAATGAAGATGGTCACTATGTAATTGAAGATATCAGGGAAAGTAGCCCGGATGGTACAGATACAATCAGTAATGTAGAAAATTTTAGATTTTCAGATGGTCTTATTCATAATGACGCTTTATTAGACACTAATCCTGAACCTCCCGTGCTAGACAATATTATTGATGGCTCTGATGATAGTGACCGCCTTATTAGCGATGCTGTGAATAGCAACGAACAGTTGGCAGACACTGCTGAACAGGCAGATGACTCTGATGATGCATCATTGCTTGGCTCAGAGCCATTAGCAGATACCCATGTTAGTGACTCTGAGCAGCAGGGCAGCAGCAACGATGATTTAGCTTCTGTGGATGTTCCCTGGACCTCTGAACAAGATATTAATGATGCCTTTACCCAGTTGGATGTTGCTGGAAATTTTGCTGCTGATGCCAATATTGGTTGGGTGAATAGCATAGAAAGTAGTTCAAATGAAGAGGTTTTTTCTGCTGATAGTGCCTATGCAGATGCTGATAGCCCCTGGGATTTAACAGTTGATGGTGAAGAACTGGATGATCAATTAGCTACAAGTGCTCTGGAAGTAGTACCCGATACCTCGGGTGTTATCAATTCTACTGAAGGCTCGGAAGTGTTTTTTGATGAGACAGAACGGGTGGAATGGTAAGATTGTAATAGCAGTGCAGAGTATAATAACAATGCTCTGCCGACACTATCGGTATTATTTAATCCAGCCATTGACTGTTTCCAGATCAACACGGGCAAGTTCGCCGGATGCCTGCTTTAATTTTAAGACATTAAGAATATAAATATAACGGGAATTAGAGTATTCCTGCTTGGCCCGGTATAAATCTCGTTGTACATTAAGTACGTCAACAATAGTACGGGTACCTACCTCAAAACCAGCCTCAGTTGCTTTTAAAGCACTCTCGTTTGAAATGACGGCCTGCTCCAGTGCTTTAACTCGACTGACTTCTGATATCACATTCAAATAGCTGCTACGGGCATTTTTTTCAGTTGAATTAAGAACCTCATTATACACCTCCTGACTTTGCTGGAAGTTATATTGTGCCTGTTTGGTTTTAGAGGTGATGGAATTGCCTTCATAAATAGGAATGGATAAATTGAGCCCGACTGAACTATTATGATTTTGTGAGGCAAAAATGGTATTAGGACCATTGGCCTTGATATATCCATAGGATGCGCTTAGCCCCAGTGTTGGGTAATGTCCTGAACGTTGCAGGTTAATATTTTCTTTCTTAACATAGGTATCATCTTTAGCCGCAAGCAAAGTATAGTTACCTGATAGTGCCTGATCAACCCAATGGGATATATTCTCAGGTGTTGGTGGTGAAAGTGGAATGCTTTCGACCAGAGGAGATACAACTTCTATATACTGACTGGTTAATTCACGTAAGGTTTCCTTGGCAATCAGCAATTCATTTTCAGCAGCAATCAGCTGAGCATTGGCATTATCATAGCCAGCCTGAGCCTCATGAACATCAGTAATGGCGATAATGCCGACTTCATAACGTCGTTTTGCCTGATCCAGTTGGCGGGCAATGGCTTTTCTTTCAGCCTTGGTAAAACCAACCTTATCGACTGCGGCCAGAGTTTTAAAATAAGCATCCGCAGCGCGAATAATCAAGTCTTGCTGAGCAGCATTAAGTGTTGCTTCTGCTTTACTGATTTCCAGATTAGAAATTTTGTAATTGACATAATTGCGATTATCAAAAATACTCTGATTTAAATTAATGCTATAGCTGTGTTGATTATAATCAACATCATTATCCTTTCCGACTGGTTTGTTTTGGTTATTGGTTGAGGTGTCAGCAGAAGCGTTAATCACTGGTAAAAAGCGGGCAAAAGCCTGTACTGACCCTTCGCCTACCGATTGTTTTTGGGCAATTACCTGTTTTAATACAGGGTCGGTTTGGTACGCTAAATTATAAACATCTAATAAATTTTCTGCTTGAGCAGATGCAGCAAATACACTAAGCAGGCAAGAACATGCTAATTTATTTTTTTTAAAATACATAATGTTCGACTATAGTCCATTTAAATGAGAGATATAATGGCATCTATACTAACACACTACAGACTAGCATGCTGATTTTAGTGTACAAATGCTACCCGGATATACTCAAGCATAAGTGAATAGACAGTTATTCAGTAAGCCCGGGTAAACTCTGCCGGTGTTAATCTTTATTGTTGTCTAAAAATCGTTCTGCATCCAGTGCCGCCATACAACCAGTGCCTGCTGAGGTAATGGCCTGGCGATAGGTATAATCAGAAACATCACCGGCAGCAAAAACACCATCAACACTGGTCTGTGTCGCATTGGCATCCGCACCTTTTTTAGTTTTTAGATAACCATGTTCCATTGTTAACTGACCATCAAAAATAGCGGTATTGGGTTTGTGGCCAATGGCAATAAAAACACCCATTGCTTCAATTTCTTTAGTTGAGCCATCCTGAGTGTTTTTTATACGTGCTCCGGTGACACCGGCATCATCCCCGAGAATTTCATCAATACCGGCATTCCATTCAATCTTGATATTGCCTGTTTTAGATTTTTCAATGAGCTTATCGGCAAGAATTTTTTCACTACTGAAAGAGTCTCTGCGATGAACAATAGTGACTTCTGAAGCAATATTTGATAGATATAATGCTTCTTCTACTGCCGTGTTTCCACCGCCAACAACAATGACTTTCTGATTTTTGTAGAAGAAGCCATCACAAGTTGCGCAACCGGATACACCTCGTCCTTTAAATGCTTCTTCAGATTCAAGTCCAAGATAACGAGCAGAAGCACCGGTAGCAATAATTAAGGCATCACAGGTATAACTTTTGGAGTCACCTGTTAATTTAAAGGGTCTGCTGGATAAATCAACTTCATTGATATGATCAAAAATAATTTCTGTATTAAAACGCTCTGCGTGTTTACGCATTCTTTCCATTAAGTCAGGTCCCTGGACACCTTCTACATCGCCGGGCCAATTATCAACTTCTGTTGTGGTCATTAATTGACCACCTTGTTCCATACCGGTAATGATAACGGGTTCTAAATTTGCTCGAGCGGCATAAACTGCCGCTGTATAGCCTGCTGGACCAGAACCAAGGACTAAAAGTTTGCAATGTTTTGCATCACTCATGAATTAACTCCAAATATAAGGTGGAAAGTGGTAAACAATAAATAAAAGTAGAGGTATTATGCTGTTTTCTACTAAATCCTGTATTATAGTCAGATTATGGCGTTTGTATAAATAAATTCCAAGTGTTAATTACGTAATTATTTCTTTTGCTAAAAGAAATATCAGCAGCTGAAGTTGTTGTCTATGGTAATGATAAATGTCTTGTTTTGTTGGGTTCTTGCTAAATTTAATAGTAAAACAACTTGCTTTTCTTATTGAAATAGCGGGTTGTCCAGTGCCAATGTGTGCTATTAAATAATTGATTTAAGAAGGTATTTAACCTACTCTTTTTTGAGAATAATAGTTTCAATGTGGCGAGTTATAAACGCATAAGAAAGTGAACTGGATAGCGCGGTTACTTTTGCTACTTTAGCCGCTATAGTCTGGTTTGCTTATAAATTGTTCTATTGGAGACATAAAAATGAAAATTGGTATACCAGCGGAAATAAAGCCACAGGAAGGACGAGTGGCACTCATTCCTGATGCTGCAGCACAGCTGGTCGCTCAGGGACATGATGTTTATTTACAAACTCAGGCGGGTATTCATAGTGGCTATAGTGATGATCAGTATTTAAAATCAGGAGTCAAAATACTGGCCAATGCCCAGTCGCTGTATGATACCGCTCAAATGATTGTTAAGGTAAAAGAGCCCGTTGAAGCAGAACTGAATTTTTTAAGAAAAGATCATTTGTTATTTTCCTATTTGCACCTTGCCGCATTACCTGAATTGACGCAAAAACTATGTGCTATCGGACTTAAGGCCATTGCTTTTGAAACGGTACAAACAGCGAATGGCAGCTTACCCCTGTTAGCGCCAATGAGTGATATCGCTGGACGTTTGTCGATACAGATTGGAACACATTTACTGCATTCATCGATGGGTGGCAGAGGAGTATTGCTTGGTGGTGTGCCTGCAAGTCAGCGGGGCAAGGTGGTTATTCTCGGTGGCGGTATGGCCGGAGCTAATGCCACATTACTTGCTGCAGGTCTGGGAGCAGAAGTTGTAGTATTTGAGCGCGACCATGAAAAAATGGTGTCCTTGCGTAATATCGGTGCTAATGTCACCGTGCTGTATCCCCATCAAAAAAGCATTCAGGCACAGATAAAGGAAGCGGATTTGCTTATTGGTGCAGTGTTAATTGTCGGTGAAAAATCTCCTCTGCTGGTTTCTGAGAACGATGTCATGCAAATGCAGGCGGGCAGTGTTATTATTGATATCTCTGTTGATCAGGGTGGTTGTATTGAAACAACCTTGCCTACCAGTTTTGCGGCCCCGACTTATGTTAAACATGGGGTGATTCATTTTGGTGTGACCAATATGCCTGGTAGTGTGCCCAGAACAGCTTCTGAAGCATTATCTGCCAGCCTTATTTCCTATATTATTGAGCTGGCTAACTCCCCGGAGCAGTTGTCAGTTGCCTTGCAGGCTGGAGTGAATATAGAAGCTGGAGTAATTATGCACCCTGCTTTAAAATAATAGCTAAGATAATTGAACCTATAACAAAAGAAATATAAATTTTGCCGTCAACTGTAAAGAAAAAAGCTGCCGCACGAGCCAAAAAAAAGCCGGCAGGCAAATCAACGAATACTACCCCGAAAATTGTTAAAAAACCGCTTTCAGCCAAGGTTATTCGCGGCATAAAAGAAAGTGTGTTTTTTTTATTTATTGCTATAAGCCTGTATTTGTGCATTGCTTTATTTACCTATTCACCTGCTGATCCGGGTTGGTCTCATAGTATCTCAGAAACTATAGATCCATTAAAACTACATAATAACGGTGGTAAATTTGGTGCCTGGTTTGCTGACTTATTTCTGTATTTATTTGGTTATCTGGCATTTTTATTTCCGCTGATGCTGCTCTATAGTGGCTGGCTTGTATATCAGGGCAGAAATGAGGATGAAGTATTGCATGGTGGGCATATCAGTCTCAGGATCATTGGCTTTATACTGACTATTATTGCCGGTGTCGGCTTGTCCAGTATGCATTTTACCCACCCATCGGTTATTTTTCCTTTAAATGCAGGGGGCATACTTGGGGCAGTGACTGCTGAGCAATTGCAGCAATTGTTCAGCTTTGTGGGTGCCACTTTATTACTGCTGACTTTGTTTCTTATCGGTATTACTTTATTTACGGGCTTATCCTGGTTATGGCTAATGGATACTCTGGGTGCAATGGTGTTAAATGCCAATCGATTCTTAGTGAATCGCTGGTATTATTGGCGTGATGAACGTGCCCGAAAAAAATCGGCAATAGATCATCACTTACAGACAGCACCTTTAACACAAAAAAATATTGATAAACAACGTATTAAAGAACAGAAAAAAGCTGAAAAACAGGCTGTTGCTGAGCAAAAAGCGGCTTTAAAAGCAGCTCAATCCAGTAAATTGATAAAAATCGAACCCCGTTTTCAAGCAACGAAAAAAAGTGAACGGGTCAATACGGATAAACAAACCCATTTATTCAAACACGATGCTATTGACGGTTTGCCCTCCTTGTCCTTACTTGATGATGCACAGCCATCCTCTCATGTGACTTCACCTGAATCACTGGAACAGACTTCGCGTCTCATTGAAGAAAAACTGGCCGATTATAATTTAAAAGTTGAGGTGGTTTCTGTCAGTCAGGGTCCGGTGATCACTCGCTTTGAAATTCAGTTAGCAGCGGGTATTAAAGTCAGCCAGGTAACTAACTTATCTAAAGATCTGGCTCGGGCACTGCTGGTTGTTAGTATTCGTGTCGTGGAAGTGATTGCCGGAAAGTCGACTGTGGGTATTGAAATTCCCAATGAACATCGGGAAATTGTTTATTTCAGTGAAGTGCTGGGGTCTAAAGAGTTTGCTGATAGTAAGGCACTTATTCCCTTAGGGCTGGGACATGATATCAGTGGCCAGCCGGTAGTTGCTGATCTGGCTAAAATGCCACATTTACTGGTGGCCGGAACAACAGGTTCGGGTAAATCAGTCGGTGTTAATTCCATGATTCTGAGTATGTTATTTCAGTTACCACCGGACAAATTACGGCTGATCATGGTTGACCCTAAAATGCTGGAATTATCAATTTATGAAGATATCCCCCATTTATTAGCGCCGGTAGTAACCGATATGAAAGAGGCTGCCAATGCCTTGCGCTGGTGTGTGGCTGAAATGGAACGACGTTATAAATTAATGGCGGCTATGGGGGTTAGAAATCTGGCAGGCTTCAATAAGAAAATTGAAGCGGCTATTGATGCCGGCTCACCTATACTTGATCCGTTATTTACCCCGAATCCTCTGACTCCGGAAGCACAGGCAGCCGAATTGGAATCCCTGCCATTTATTGTCATAGTTATTGATGAGTTTGCTGATATGATGATGATAGTGGGAAAAAAAGTAGAAGAACTTATTGCTCGCTTAGCACAAAAGGCCCGGGCAGCAGGCTTGCATCTTATCATTGCTACTCAACGCCCCTCTGTGGATGTGATTACCGGTTTGATTAAGGCTAATGTACCGACCCGTATAGGCTTTCAGGTATCATCAAAAATTGATTCGCGAACTATTCTTGATCAAATGGGTGCGGAAAACCTGTTAGGCCATGGTGATATGCTGTATTTACCACCGGGTATGGGCTATCCTTTAAGGGTACATGGGGCATTTGTCTCTGATAATGAAGTCCATGCGGTAGTTGATGATTTGAAAAGCCGTGGTAAGGCTGATTATATTGATGAAATTTTGTCCGGTGAAGGTGTTTCTACCGCTGGCCTTATTCCGGGTGATAATGATGGGCAAAGTGAAATGGATCCACTTTATGATCAGGCCGTGGCTATTGTTACCGAGTCGCGCAGGGCATCAATTTCTGGCTTACAACGGCGCTTGAAAGTGGGTTATAACAGAGCGGCACGTATGGTAGAAGAAATGGAAATTGCGGGTGTTGTCAGTGCAGTGCAATCTAATGGACAACGAGAGGTAATAGCTCCCGCTCCCCCTGCCGTTTAATTGAGAATGTCAACAAAACATATTATGAGTCAGGCTATGGTGTTTTTTTTATCGCTTTTTTCCTGTTCCTATACTTTTTTTAAATATTTTTTTCTGCAACTACTGTTTATCCTGATAGCTTTATTTGTTTTTACTTTCCCTGCGCCTGCTGCTCAAACCCCCGCCAAAAAAGATATTACCTATTTATCCTTAACCGATCAGGAACGTCAATGGCTTAAACAGCATCCACAGATAAAAATGGGTATTGACCGTGACTTTGCGCCATTTGAATGGCTTGATGCTAAGCAGCAATATAAGGGTATGTCAGCAGATTATATTGATATACTGCAAAGAATTCTGGGGGTCGAATTTATTCTTATCAAAAACAAGAATTGGCAGGAAATTCTTGATATGGCAAAAAATAATGAGCTGGATATGCTCTCTAATGCCAATAAGACACCTGAACGTGAACGTTATTTAAGCTTTACCAGACCATATATCTTTTCGCCGGTGGTCATTATCAGTGATGGAAAAAATGGTTTTATCGGCAATTTAAAAAACCTTAAAACTAAGACCATAGCTCTGGAGTCAGGCTATTTTATGCAGGATATTCTGCGTAGTCAATTTCCACAAATTAATGTGCTCGCTACTGATAATGAGTTACAGGCATTAAAATTGCTGAGGCAGGGCAAAGTAGACGCCTATATTGGTGACGCTATTGCTACACATTATGCTATACAAAAAGCCAACTTTTTTAATTTACGCTTTTCCGGACAAACAAAATTTCATAGTGAGCATCGTATGGCGGTGTCACTAAAACACCCCCTATTACATTCTATTTTACAAAAAGCACTTGATAGTATACCGGTTGAACAACACCAGCACATATTAAATAAATGGCAGGGAGTTCATTTTAATCGGGGTATTCAAAGAGATGTTATTATCAACTATGCTATTTTGATCGGCTGTTTGTTTCTGCTTTTCTCTTATTGGCTTTATCGTCTCAAAAAAGAGATACAATCACGAAAAAAATCTGAACAGGCCTTGCGTGAAAGTGAATTACGCTTTCGCCAGGTATTTGAAAATACAGACGCTATTTCGGTTCAGGGCTATAATAAACAACATCGGGTCATTTACTGGAATCCTGCAAGTGAGCAATTATACGGATATACTGCTCAGCAGGCTTTAGGTGAAAAGCTTGAAGATCTGATTATTCCCAATGATATTAAAGTAATGGTGGAGCAGGGCATTGATAACTGGATTGATAAGGGAGAAAGAATACCGTCTGCTGAAGTGACTCTGCAACATCAAAATGGCTCCCCTATTCATGTGTTTTCCAGTCATGTCCTATTATCCAATATTGATAATGTACCAGAGCTTTATTGTATTGATATTGACCTGACACTGCGTAAACAGCAGGAGGAACGCATACAACGTCAGGCACACTTTGATGCCTTAACTGATTTACCGAATCGATTCCTGGTACTGGATCGTTTAACCCAGATGATTATTGAAGCCAAGCGTAATGAGAGCTTTATTGCTGTCTTATTTCTTGATCTGGATGATTTTAAAAAAGTAAATGATACTTTGGGGCATGAAACCGGTGATCAGTTACTGGTTAAAGCGGCGCAGCGATTATGTGATGCAGTACGTAGCAGTGATACCGTCGGCCGGCTCGGTGGTGATGAATTTATTATTCTATTAAGTGGCCTGAGTGATAAAAGTGAAATTGAGCCTATTTGTGAAAATATTATCAATCAATTTAGAAGGCCTTTTAAAATTGAAGCAAGAGAACTGATCTTAACAGCAAGTATTGGTATTGCTCTCTATCCTGATGATGGCATTAGTACTTCTGAGTTATTACGCAATGCAGATTCTGCCATGTACAATAGTAAGGATAATGGACGAAATAATTATTCATATTATATGAATTCGATGAATCAGGGCGTGTCGCGCAGATTAGCACTTGAAGAGCAGATACATGGAGCATTGGAGCGAAATGAGTTTTACCTGGTTTATCAGGCCAAGGTAGCCTTTAATGATGAACATATTATTGGTGCCGAGGCATTGTTACGTTGGCATAACCCTGTATTAGGTCAGGTTTCGCCTGAGGAATTCATTCCTATTGCTGAGCAAACCGGATTAATTATACCCATTGGCTTATTTGTGTTAAATACAGCTTTAAAGCAAACGCTGTTCTGGCAGCAGTCAATCGCCCCTGATTTCAATATCGCGGTTAATTTATCTCCTCGTCAATTTCGTGATCCACAATTGGTTGAGACGATTCGACAAAGTATTGAACAAAATGCTATTGCAGCTCATTCTCTGGAACTGGAAATTACCGAAGGTATACTAATGAGTGGCCATAGTTATATTGATGATACCTTAAAGGACATTAATCAAATGGGTATTAGTATCTCAATGGATGATTTTGGTACTGGTTATTCCTCTTTAAGCTATCTGCGTAAATACCCTTTTTCAATTCTTAAAATTGATCGCAGTTTTATTAATGATATTACTACAGATGAGAATGATCGGGAATTGATCAATGCAGTTGTGGCTATGGCCCACGCGCTTAATCTAAAAGTAGTTGCAGAAGGTGTGGAAACCAAAGCGCAACGTGACTATCTAGTGTCAATTAAATGTGATATTGCCCAGGGCTATTATTATAGTAAACCTGTTTCGGCAACAGAATTCAGTCAGTTATTAAGCACTTAATCAGTAAACTTTCGACCGTTCATAATATGTTCGACTGTTTCAACAATGGCCTGGGTTTGCGGATCGATTTCAATATTGATGCGCTCACCTGCCTGACGTGTACCTATATTGGTTCGTTGTAATGTCTCAGGTATTAAATTAACACAAAAGTTATTACCGCTGATATCGCCAATGGTAAGGCTGATACCATCAATACCGATATACCCCTTGGTAAAAATATAGTGCTGGTATTGTTGAGCAAGATGAAACCATATCTGACAATTATTGTCGCTGAGAATGACCTCTTTTACCGTAGCAGTACATAAAATGTGTCCGGACATTTGATGGCCGCCAATTTCATCACCAAAGCGTGCAGCACGTTCAATATTAACCCGTTGACCAATAACTAAATTACCAAGATTGGTCCGCTTTAAGGTTTCCTGCATTAGATCAAAGGATAGTCGATTGCCATTAATATTTGTCACGGTCAGACAGCAGCCATTATGAGCAATAGAAGCCCCGATTTGCAGATTATTGAGAAATTGATTGTCAAGTTCAATAATATGCGTCTGAAAATTCTTTTTCCTGATAATATCAACAACTTTTGCTGTTGTCTGTACGATACCGGTAAACATGTGTGCTGTCTGCCTATGTTATAACTGTGGCTTCGTTACGTCCAGTCAGGGAGTGCAGTTCACTGAGTTGTAATGATAGCTCAATAAGTTCACTCAATGCCTGTTGAGTATCCTGGTTCATTGCATCGGCTTCAGTGACATAACTTTCATAATAAATACGTAATGTGGCGCCACTGGTGCCCGTGCCTGATAAACGAAAAATAATGCGTGAGCCATTGCTAAAACCAATTCGAATACCCTGGTGCTCACTGATACTATTATCGATGGGGTCGGTATAGCAAAAATCATCACTATAATCGATATTCAGAGTTCCGTGTGTAGTCCCTGCAAGCGTTTTTACTTTATCACGCAATAGTGACATAACGGTATTGGCCTTATCGGTGTCGATGGCTTCATAATCATGGCGGGAATAATAGTTACGACCGTATTCCTGCCAGTGTTGTTGTACGATATCGGCAACAGATTGCTGTCTGACTGCAAGAATATTTAGCCAGAAAAGCACTGCCCATAAACCGTCTTTTTCACGGATATGGCTGGAACCGGTGCCAAAACTTTCCTCACCACATAGTGTCACCTTATCTGCATCCATTAAATTGCCGAAAAACTTCCAGCCGGTGGGGGTTTCATAACAATCAATAGCCAACTTTTGGGCTACCTGATCGGCTGCCTGACTGGTGGGCATAGAGCGTGCGACGCCACTTATTTTTCCTTGATAAGCAGGGGCACAGCCACTATTTGCAGTCATAATAGCCAGACTATCACTAGGAGTAACAAAGATATTATTGCCAACAATCATATTGCGATCACCATCACCATCGGATGCGGCACCAAAATCAGGTGATTGCTTAGAGAACATCAGTTCAGCCAGTTGATGAGCATGAACAAGGTTGGGATCAGGATGGCCGCCGCCAAAATCTTCCAGGGGAATTGCATTAATTACCGAGCCTGATACTGCGCCTAATTGATGCTCTAATATTTCTACCGCATATGGGCCGGTAACTGCATGCATAGCATCAAAACACAGACTAAAGCCACCCTTTATCATGGCTTTAATGGCTTTAAAATCAAATAATTCAGTCATTAATAGAGCATAGTCAGCCACCGAATCAATAATTTCTACAGACATGCCATTAAGCTCATATACATCAATTTGGCTGAGGTCGATATCGGCTTCATCAGACAGAGTCTGATATTGGCTGATTTTCAGGCTTTGACTATAGATAGCATCGGTTATTTTTTCCGGTGCGGGCCCGCCATTACTGGTATTGTACTTAATGCCGAAATCTTCATTTATACCACCAGGATTGTGACTGGCAGATAGAATGATACCGCCATAGGTTTGTTTCTTTCTGATAATAACCGATGCTGCCGGTGTGGATAAAATGCCATTTTGACCGACATAAACCTTAGCAAAGCCATTGGCTGCAGCCATTTTTAAAATAATTTGTATGGCTTCTTTATTGTAATAGCGACCATCACCACCCAATACCAGAGATTTTCCTTTGAAATCACCAATAGAATCAAAAATGGACTGAACAAAATTTTCCAGATAGTGTGCTTGCTGGAAGTGGCGCACCTTTTTTCGCAAACCGGATGTACCAGGTTTTTGATCATCAAAAGCAATGCTGTTAATGCTAATCACGGGCATAAGTGTGTTCCTTGAAATTATCAGATAAACAAGTCATTAATCGGTATATTTTAACCGATTACAGGAAACTATTCGAGCACCCCTTGAAAGTTCAAATTTTAGCCCCACATTTTCTAGCATTATTATTTATCTTTAATTCAATCCCTAAGAGGAAATATGCATGAGTGTTGAAGCACATAAAGAAACGCTGGGCTTTCAGACAGAAGTGAATCAATTATTAAAATTAATGATTCATTCTTTATACAGTAATAAAGAAATTTTTCTTAGAGAATTGGTCTCTAATGCTTCAGATGCGATTGATAAATTACGTTTTGAAGCCATCAGTGAAAGCAAGTTATATGAAAATGATACAGAACTGAAAATATCCCTGTCATTTGATAAAGAAGCCCGTACGATTACTATTGCTGATAATGGTATTGGTATGTCACGTGATGAAGTAGTGGAAAATATTGGTACTATTGCGAAATCAGGTACTCGTCAATTTCTTGATTCTTTAACCGGAGATCAAAAGAAAGATGCCAATGCCATTGGTCAGTTTGGTGTCGGCTTTTATTCATCATTTATTGTTGCCGACAAGGTCAGTTTGCGTTCACGTCGTGCGGGTACCGCTAGTGATCAGGCAGTATTATGGGAATCCGCCGGAGAAGGTGATTTTAGTATTGAAACCGTTGATAAAGAAACGCGCGGCACAGAAGTTACTTTGCATCTTAAAGAAGATGAGGACGAATTTCTTGATGGCATGCGTTTGAGAACCATTGTACGTAAATACTCCGATCATATTACCGTACCCATTGAAATGCTCAAAGAAGCAATGCCACCGATGCCTGCAGAAGACGGAGAAGAGCCTGAAGAAGTTGAAGATGTCATTGAATATGAAGTAGTTAATAGTGCATCAGCCTTATGGACTCGTGCAAAAAATGATATTAGTGAAGAAGAATATACTGAGTTTTATAAGCATGTGGGTCATGATTTTGAGGAGCCTTTGGCGCGTTCGCATAATCAGGTAGAAGGGAAATATGAATATACCTCCTTATTGTTTATCCCTAAGCGAGCACCCTTTGATATGTGGGATCGTGAGCGTCAGCACGGAATAAAACTCTATGTTCGCCGGGTTTTTATTATGGATGAAACTGAAAAGTTAATGCCTAATTATCTGCGTTTTGTTAAAGGAGTGATTGACTCCAATGATCTACCCTTGAATGTATCACGGGAAATTCTGCAAAATTCAAAAGTACTTGATAGTATTCGTTCAGGCTCGGTGAAAAAAATACTGGCTCTACTACAAAAAATGGCCCAAAATGATAAAGAAAACTATCAGACTTTCTGGAAAGAGTTTGGTCGGGTAATGAAAGAAGGTCCGGGCGAAGATTTTGCCAATCGTGATAAAATTGCCAAATTGCTGCGTTTTTCCAGTACAGTAGATGATAAAGAAGAGCAGGAAGTCTCTCTGGATGACTATATTGCACGTATGAAAGAAGGACAGAAGGATATTTATTATATTACTGCCGATAGTTTTGCGGCAGCAAAAAATAGTCCTCATCTTGAGGTTTTCCGTAAAAAAGGGATTGAAGTACTATTATTAAGCGATCGTGTCGATGAATTTCTGATGTCTTCACTGCCTACATTTGAAGAGAAGAATATTGTTTCTGTTGCCCGTGGTGAATTAGACCTGGGTGAAATGGAAGATGAACAAGAGAAGAAAAAACAGGAAGAAACCCAGGAGGAATATAAAGACTTTCTGCAGAAAGTTACTGATTCATTAGGTGATGATATTAAAGAAGTGCGCATGACTCATCGCTTAACCAATTCTCCTGCCTGTCTGGTGACGGGTGAACACGATATGAGTGCTAATCTGGAACGTTTATTACAGCAGGCAGGTCAGGATGTTATGGGTCATAAGCCTATTCTGGAACTTAATCCAGAACATCCGTTAATTAAGCGCTTGAGTAAGGATACTGATGGTGAACGTTTTGATGACTGGACGCGAATTTTATTTGAACAGGCTTTATTAAGTGAGGGCGGGCAATTGGAAGACCCGGCTACTTTTGTCAGTCGTTTAAATAAAATGTTGCTGGAATTAACCAGTTAATAGTTATCGCTAAATAGTGCTTTGTTGTTAAGCCCTTCCCCCCTGAGTACACAGAGGGGAAGGGCATAAAAACATCGGGATAATGGTTGATAAACAAGTGAGTCTGAAATTTAACGGAGTCTTGAATGATTTATTTGATAGTGGCCTCTATTCCCGAGCGGGTGAAATTATCCTGAAAGGAAAAAAAGAAAACTCAACACTTTCTTTAATCTGCTGCTAGCTTGTTTACTATTTTTGATTTTTTCTCCAGATAAACCTTAAACCCATAACTCCTGCAGCAAATAGAATTAACATTGAAGGCTCTGCTGTTGTCGAATCAGGTGTCATCTCATGGGTAACAAGCCATTGAGTAAAACTTTCTTGCCCGGCTGAAAACCAACCTGCCAGCCAATTATTACCATCAATTAAATTTAGCGACTATTGAATAGAAAGGCGTTATCACTATGGAGATTTTAATGAAGCACAATAAGCTGTTTATATCCTTGTTATTAATTACTCTGTCTTATGTATTTATGACTCAGACCCACGCATCATCGTTATTAGATAAGAATACTTCTATAAATGCTGAAAATATTACTTACAAGGGTATTTATAAGCAAACGATTAAGCTTAAAACGGGTAGTTGGAGTGGAATTTCCAGCAACTCAGCCGGGGCTTCAAAGCTCACTGCAGGCTTGATTAAAAATTTCACTTTTAAGGGTGATCTGAATGGTGATGGTATTGATGAACAGATTGTTTTCCTCTGGGCCAGTTCAGGGGGATCTGGTACGATGATTTATCTGGCTGTGCTGGGTCAGTCCAATGGGCGGCTGACGAATTTAGCCAGTTCGTTAGTAGGCGATCGTGTGCAACTAATTATGGGGCGTGTGAATCAGGGGCAGATTGAACTTGATGTTGTTCAGGCAAAGAACAATGATAGTGCCTGTTGTCCTACACATAAGTTATTACGACGCTGGTCATTAAAACAAAATAAAAACACTTTTCAATTGATAGAGCATAAGGCGCAATTTGGCGGTCGTTTATCTCTGGTAGATATTCAGGGTGTTGACTGGCATTTAATAAAAATGAACTGGAGTGAAGCGGTATTGGCAGACAAGCTGAATGTTAATCTACAGTTTAAAAAGGACAAAGTGTCAGGTCATAATGGTTGTAATCGTTATTTTGCCAGTATAAAAGAGGCTGAATTGGCGGGTAATATTAGTATTAGTCAGATAGGCAGTACACGTATGGCCTGTGCGGGTGATGCCACGGACATAGAAACTCGCTTTATGAATGCGTTGGCCAATGTGAGCCAATATGCATTTGTTAATGGTCAGCTGGCACTCACCTGGAAAGATGGTGATGCCAATAGTACCATGCTGTTTAGTGCTCAGCCGTTAAATAAAGCACAGTAATTATTGATATTTATTGCTCGATAAAGCAAATTATTTTATAGTCAGCTGATGATAAAACAAATATTTTGCTCTATTAGCCAATTATTATTGTTGTTTGCTTTTTTTCAGTTAACATCTCTGCCTGATATGCTCATTAGTGAAGTCTGGGCGAGTGAAGGCTTGCCCAGCCAGAAAGCACGTTTTCAGGGTATGGGAGCAACGCTAAAAGAACAAAAAAAACAAACTTTTTTTTCCTCTGATGAATCTAAGGATGAAGATACAGCGGTAAGCGATAAGACGACTATAGATGATTCATCAAGTTATTTTAAACTGCATACCTTTGTGCTTAATATTCGTGATAAGCGTTACCCGGGTCAGTTAATTTTTCTGACCCTGGATATTTTTTGTGAGCTTAAAAATCCTGATGACCGATGGCTGATTGACAGTCATATGCCAGCGATAAAAGATTGGGTAATTACCTATGTTTCCGGTCTTTACCGGCAGCAATTACAGAGTCAGAAAAAGAAAAAACAATTGCAGCAAAATCTGACCAGGGATATCCAGACACTTTTATTACGTTTGACAGGTAAAAAAGTGATTACTAATCTTTATTTAACGCGTATTCTCATCCAGCCCTGAGTTTAATCAACCATTATTCAATACCATATAGTCTGAAATAAAGAGAGTTACTTTCGACTAATTGCTGATGGCTGCCATCGGCAATGATCTGACCATTATCAATAACGACTATTCGATCGGCCTGTTTTACTGCACTGAGGCGGTGGGCAATAATTAAGGTGGTTTTATTGCTTAGGTAATTTTTCAGTGAATGATGTAACTTGTTTTCTGTCTCCGTGTCCAATGCCGACGTGGCCTCATCAAGAATAATTAATTTTGGATCGGTCAGGATCATGCGGGCAATGGCCAGACGTTGTCTTTGACCACCGGACAAACGAATGCCCTGGCGGCCAACCATGGTATCAAGACCTTCCGGTAATTGTTTAACGGTACTATCTAATTGTGCAATTGTCAGAGCTTGCCAAAGCGCTTCATCATCCAGCTCTTTTCCCAGTGACAGATTTGCTCGGACGCTATCATTAAATAATACCGGATGTTGCAGTACAGCAGCCGTATTCTGCCGAATTTTCTCAAAGCCAATATCTTCAACAGAAGTGCCATTAAAATAAATATGACCCGACTGAACAGGATAGAGACCTAATAAAATTTGAATTAATGTGGATTTACCACCACCACTGGAACCGACCAGGGCCAGTTTTTCACCTTTATTAATGGTCAGCGATAAATGATTGAGAATATAGTGATTTTCTTTAGCCGCAGACTGTTCATCTGTTTTAATAAAGCTGTCAGTACTCTCTTTGCTGCTATTGGGGTAGTTAAAACAAATATCTTTCAGCTCGATAGAAATTGTCCCCTGACCTTCAAATGGATCTGTTTTACAGATAATTGCGGGTTCCTGTTCAAGCTCAAATACTTTATTAAGACGGGTGATAGATGCTTTAGCACTGAAATAGGCATATTGGATATTTAATACCTCCTGGACAGGTCCCATCATGTACCAGAGATAGCCAAATACAGCAAACATTAAACCAATGCTTAAATTGGAATTAAGCACCATGATCATGCTCACAGCACGAAATAAATCAAAACCGAATAAAAAAACCACATGAGATAACTGTCCGGCGGCATCTGTTTTCCATGAATAAGCAATGGAGAATTTTTTAACTTCAGTGGCCTGAGTGATGAGTCGTTTAATATAATGTTGTTCACGATTGGCTGCACGTATCTGATGGATTGCATCTAAAGTTTCTACCAGTGCCTGTTGGAATAGGGCGATGGCATTATTTTCCCGAAGTTTTAATTTTTTAACTTTTTTCCCCATACGAATGGTTATAAAAATCACCAAAGGGTTAAAAATAAGCAATATCAGTGCTAATTGCCAGTCAATCCATAAGAGTATAACGGCAGTGCCAATGATTGATAATACGGCGACAATAAATTTACTGATAGTGGCACTGATAAACTGATCAACAACTTCAATATCGGTAATGAAATGTGAGGCAAAACCACCGCTGCCGATAGTTTCATATTCACTGATAGCAATTTTTTTTAAATACAATGATAATTTTTCACGCATTTGTAAGGTAATGGATTTTGCCAGAATAGTAAAAATACGCATTTGCCAGACATTAAGTATGACTGAACATAGGCGCAAAAAAACAGAAATCATTAAGGCGCTGATGATATAAATAGTGCCTGTATGCCACTCGATGGGCAAAAATTGATTCATCCAGGAAACGGCCATAGCAGGCTTGTGTAATAATACTTCATCCACCATGAGGGGTAGAATAAGGGGGATAGGCACAGATAGCAGGGCGGCAATAATGGCAATAAAATTAGCATAGATTAATTGTTTTTTATACTGCGTGGCAGACTCAATAATCTGCTTAAAAGAAAAGTGCTGGGCCTGTCTGTCTATGTGGGTCAAATTCATGCCTCCAGGGGAAATTTTTTACTATAAAGCTCAAACAGAGCCTGTATTTTTTTGATGTGATTATTGAGAATAGCAAGTAATTTGGGATTCTTTTTTCTGATTATCCAACGATGTCCCTGAGTATTGCTTAAGGCCAGAGGTGCCAGTAAATGACTGTTCCAGCTTTGTTCAATATCAATAAGATGTGAAGCAACCAGTGTCAGGTCATAGTCGCCATCAATGACTTTTTTGATAATATCTTCACTTTCCATGGTTTCATCAACCAGATGAATAGTAAAGTGAATATTATCCTTAGCCAGCTTTTCCTGCAAAGTGATTAAAGTATTCCAGTAGGAACTGCTTTTGCGTACATAGAAATGCCGGTTATTGAACTCACCAGTAGAGCGGATAGCTTTGTCTTTTTTATTTTGCACAATTATTTGTTTAACAAACAGGTAAGTGGATGTAAAGCTAACCGGATGTTTAGCTCGTTGTGCTGTCTTAATTAAACCGGCGGATATAATATCACCCCGACCTTGCTCTAACCATTGAAACATTTGTTCAGTACTTTCGGCAACAAGCACCTTTAAATTGACTTTTTGCTGTTGAGCAAAATGTTTTATCAACTCATACTCAAAACCCATTAACTTATTTTTCCAGAGAAGGTTACTGTCTTCAATAACGGCATCAAGTTCTGCATAGATGAGTTTATCAAATTTATCATCTGGGGTGATTTTGTCATTAAGTTGAATAATGTCAAATTGCTGATTATCCGCTAAGCTTTTTTTTAAGCTTTGAATGGTTTCCCAAAATGAGGTGTTTTTTCTTACGCCAATTTTAATTCCTTGCAGGGATTCGTTGTGAGCAGAAGAGTAGGGGACGATAATCCGTAGTGTTTTTTGTTTAGGAATGCGCTGCCAGTTTGCCTGGCTCTGTGTCGCCGGCAGTGGTGCTTTATTACTGCTGATGTTATGGGCAGCTTTGTTTGTCTTTGTTGTTTTGCTGACAGAATCATTATCACAGGCGGACAGGAGTAATAGTATGCTCAGGAATAGCAAATATTGAACATAAGAAAAAAAATGTGCTTGCCTGCTGTACATCAATAGTTCACTACTGCTTGATTGCCATTGCGACAGTATAGCTTTTTCCTTGCTTGATTTTTTTATAATTACCAAATACTTCCTTAAATGAACGTTCTATATATTTTCGAATTCCGGTAATAGTGACGACATAAAAACGTCCATTAGTTTGTAGGTGAGTGAAGGTGTCAATTAAAAACAGACTGAGTAATTCATTGCCTACTTTTGCTGGAATATTGGAAACAATCAGGTTAAATTTTCGAGCATCTACCTGCTCCAGACCATTACTTAAAAAAGTTTCACAATTACTCAGTTGATTAAGCTGTATATTTTTCCGGGTATAGTTGATCGCCACAAAATCTTTATCAATCAATATTGTTTGTCCCTGTGGTGCAAGTCGGGCAATTGTTAAGCCCAGAGGGCCATAGCCGCAACCAATATCAAGGCAGTTATCATCCTTATTTACTTGCAGATGTTTGAGCATCAGTCTGCTGCCTTCATCAATGTTTTTAGGGGAAAAAAGTCCCCAGGTAGTTGCAAACTGCATGGCTTCGCCACAAAGCTCAGTACGTATAAGCATATCTTTACGATATTGCTCAACATTCTGAAAATATTTGCTGGTTGATGACATTGGCTCGGGTCTCCTGAGCATCGGAATGAATGCCCATTGATAAACAGGCTGCCTTTAATTGTGGCTCCTTGCAGGAGTACACAGGACATTATAAATGAAAAATACAGGACTGCGAAGTTTTGTAATGTTTCATTTATAACAGTGATTACTTATGGCAGTAAGTTGAGCAGGATAAAGCCATCAGCATATTTTAAGTTATGATCACCAGGAGTAATAATGACACGTGCCTGATGGCCGATAACAGGTACCATCGCCATATTTTGGCTACTGGCAGGGACCAGCCAGTCACCGGTGAACAGGGAACCGTCACCACGAATGATTGAGGTGTAGTACATGACCGGATGAGCTTGCTGATTGAGCCAGGAAAGAAAATGGTTGTTTTTTTCCCGGCTTAATTGTCGATATAAAATTTTGGAGCGGTTTAAGCCATCAGCACCCAATAACGGAGCAATGACGACGACCGGTGTTGCCGATGCCCGTTTGGCTATTTCAGCAATGACCGTGCCCAGATGGGGGCTGGCAATGGTGATTAATTGTGCCATATTATAGTGTTTTTCCTGTTGCAGATTATTTACCAGAGCAAGTCGGGCAACAATACCACCGGAGGAATGAGCAATCAGATGAATTTTTTGTTGTGGAAAACGATCACTAATATCATCCAGATAATGATTTAATAGTTGTGCCTGTATATCAATAGGTGCTTGTGAAGGAAGTTCAGCAGTAACAATAAATTTTCCCTGTGCACTGAAATCATGGCCAAAAAGTGCTATGTGCCCCTGGGGAGTATAAATACCGGCATCCTGCCAGCCGTTTTGTCCCAGTAGTGAAACAATGCCGTTGTGACGCCAGGTATGACCACTGCTTTGGTAGCCATGAACCAGAACAGCAATATCGGCCTGGGCGTAGCTGGAGAAGAAAAAAACAATTGCCAGTAAAATTGCCGGTAAATGAAATTTCATTATAATTTTCCTTAATTTTATGACATTATTAGAAATAATTATCAGATAGGTACTTAATAAGTTAAAAGTTCGGCAAGCATTGGCTTTATTACAGAAGACGCCGCACCCCGGGAATACTTCCTACAGGCGTAAATCCATCCATGGAGGCTTTATTTTCACACTCATGTGGTGGCAAAAACGGGTGCTAAAAACACCATAATTCTCTTAACTACCTACGTATGAGAGATTATTAAGTATTTTAAATCTCTGTCATAGACTATAGCAAGTTTTAGTCTTTTTTAATATTGGCCTGAATGAATAATGATTGAACACTTAAAACAGCAATTTCCACTAAAAGAATTACAATTTTCTGAGCCTGTAGCAGGTTTCCCTCTGCTTGAAATTAATAATCAATGGGCAAATGTGAGTTTAAGTCTATATGGTGGTCAAGTGCTTAGTTTTCAGCCCCATAATACAAAAGAGCCTGTTTTATGGCTGAGTGACCAAGCAAGCTATCAGAAAAATAAGGCAATCAGAGGGGGTATCCCTGTTTGCTGGCCCTGGTTTGCTGATGATAGTTATAAAATTTTATCCACTTCAGTTTCATCAGAAGCACAAAAAATGTCTGCACATGGTTTTGCACGTACCACACTCTGGCAACTATTATCAGCGGAATCCATGCCGGATGGTTCGACGTGTATCGTTCTGCATTTGCCATGTGCACAACAATGTCAGCATTATCAGCAAGTAAATCCACATTTTTTGGTGGATCTGAAATTAAAAATCAGTATTGCTTCGATGCTTAAAATTGAATTGATCAGTAGCAATCAGACAACTCATCCTCTGATCATAAGTGAAGCACTGCATAGTTATTTTAATGTGAGTGATATTGAAAATGTCCGTATAAGCGGGCTGGGGCAGCTTAGCTTTATTGATAAATTATATCAAGGTCAATTATTTACTCAGCAATCATCAGTGTTAGAGCTTGAGCCACCTCTGGATCGTATTTATGCACATCAATATCAGGATGTGCTTATTGAAGATATAGCTTTTGCACGAACTATTCACATAAAAAAACAGCGGTCGAATTCAACCATTGTGTGGAATCCAGGGGCAAAAAAAACACAACAAATGAGTGATATGTCTGATGATAGCTGGCGCTCCATGATTTGTGTTGAAGCCGGTAATGTATCCCCTGATTTTACTCAATTAGCGGCGAATGAGCAGCATGTATTGGCAATGTCGATTCAGCTTGGTAGCAGTAACTCGCTTAATATTAGTGATTGAATGATAATAATCCCGCTACTGGCTTTACTTTTTTAACTTAACTAGGATAGTATTAGAAAAATCTGAATTTATAAAAACATCAATATAAAATGCTATAAGGAGCTATTTATGGACAAAAAGACAAGTGATAAGTTAAATGCAACCCTGTCTAAAATGGGGGCCATTGATAATGGGGCAAAAGTAACTGCTAATGCTAATAAAGGCTCTTCTGATATGAGTTTTTATGTCGTGATGCTGGCTATTATTGTGGCTATGGGCTTTTATATTTCCAATGATACAGAACAGCGTTATGGTTCTTCAGGCATCAAAACAATGGGTGATACCATTACAGCGGCTCAAACTGAAAATAGTCATCCACAACCCATAGTGCTGGGTGTGGAAACAGTGAATAGTGTTAATATTAAACCTGTGGCTGAAGTACCTGCAGGTGAAAATACTCCAGCAGCAATTGTTATCGAGACAACAGAGCAGGAAACAGTAGTGACTACTACTGTGGTTCCGGTGCAGCAGACTGCTGAAGAAGAAACCGCTGAGTCTGCAAGCATTGCACCTGTTGATAATACGGCAGTGGTCGAGCCAACTCCTGCTGTTGAAGCTGTAGTAGTTGAAGTAGCACCCGCACCCATTGCAGTGACTGAGCCAATAGTTCAGGCAACTCAGGCTGAGCCCGTCGCTGCAGAGCCAGAAGCCAGACCTATGCTTGAATCTATGCTGCAAACAGTTGAAGTAATAACCGCACCTGTGGTAGAAAAAGTGAATACAGTAGTGCAAAGCATTCAACCTCAAGCTCCCGCTACGCAAACAGTCCAGGCGCCTGTGTCCGTTGCCCAGCCAACAGCTCCTATGAGCAATAATTCAGCTGCAAATCCTTACGCAAATCCATATTATGGGCGTCCCTATCCGGGCTATCAGCAACCGCAGCAGCAATATGGTAACCCATATAACCAACAACCGCAGCAACAATACGGCAACCCTTATGGTAACCCGTATAACCAACAACCATACAATAATCCTTATGCCAATCCCTATGGCAATCCTTATCAACAACCTGCTAATTAGTGCCTATCCGTAAATAGGACTGCCCTTTCTCCCCCTTGGGAGCACAGAAAGAGGTTGGGAAGAGGGGGCTTTTATTTAAAATGCCCTCAGCCTAACCCTTTTCCAGAGAAGGAATCGTGGATGAACACTCTGAATCAGTAATGAAAAAAACAAGTAAAATAAATTCTGTCGGTAGTGATATCCTTCTTTGTACTATCAATGCCAGTTATATTCATGCTGCTATTGGTCTGCGTTATCTTTATGCTAATCTTAATGAGTTACAGTCAAACACCTCAATATTAGAATTTACCAGTCATCTCAGACCTGCTGATATTGTTGAAAAACTACTCTGCCATAAACCACGTATCATAGGTTTTGGTGTTTATATCTGGAATACAGAACACACGACACAGGTTATTAACTTATTAAAAATTATTGAGCCACAGATAGTGATAATTATTGGCGGGCCTGAAGTCAGTTATGAATATGAGCAGCAAACTATTTTTCACTTATCTGATCATCTGATAAGAGGAGCTGCAGATAGCGCATTTGCCCATCTTTGTAAGGATCTACTCGATGAGAAAAAACCGCCAAAAATTTATTATTTTAACGAGCCCTCATTAAATCAGTTACAACTGCCGTATCAGTATTATACCGATGAAGACATCCGTAATCGTGTTTTATATGTTGAGGCATCACGTGGCTGTCCTTTTAAATGTGAGTTTTGCTTATCGGCTTTAGACAAAACTGCACTACCTTTTGATATTGATTTGTTTCTTAGTGAAATGGATCAATTGTATCAACGTGGAGCCCGAAATTTTAAATTTGTTGATCGAACCTTTAACCTTAAAGTACAGACCAGCCTTAAAATTTTACAGTTT
>Ga0256844_10000192_pt1 | contig 24452 bp, 11 predicted proteins | sample MusselsmetaG_FD_189100 | JGI IMG/M metagenome (GOLD analysis project Ga0256844, IMG submission 189100) | Mussel associated microbial communities from hydrothermal vent at the East Pacific Rise, Pacific Ocean - Mussels | ecosystem: Host-associated > Mollusca > Shell > Unclassified ... | reverse complement strand
GCTGTTGCTGCCGTTTCGGCCAGAGACATCATGCTTAGAATAGCCAAGATGGTTATTCATCTCTGCTTTAAGGGCTGCTTCTACAGTGATTTTGGTCAGTTGAGCACTGAGGGCATTTAAGTCTCCAGGCGTTTTTAGGTCTTTGGCCAACTCTTCAGCCAGTGCTTGTAGTTTTTCTTGATCCATCGTTCTGCTCATTAGTTTTACCTGTCATATAGGTTAACAAAAATGAGCAGTTACACAATTTAATTTACAGCCTCAATTATTTTATTGCGTAATATTATATAGTTACATCGTACCCTAGGTAGCGTAAACCTGCATTTGAATTTCCGTTTCTTATTGGGTACTTAGTGGGGAAATAAAACCCTATTAACTCTTGGACACTTGAATCCCCAAAAAAATTAATATGTTTTTTGCAATATTGAAATCTTATTTTAAGATCATTATTTCCATGTATCAATTCTTTTAGCCCTTTTCTAACATTCCTAATGTCATTGTTACTTTTGTTCAGCAACTTTGCTTTATTGATGGGTAAGGAATTCATACAGTTCAGACAATTAGCAATTTTATTCATGTCTTCCCAATTTATATTATCAACTGTTTTTTTATTAAGGATAGACTTTATATACTTTGAATTATTGACTCTCCAATATTTATTTTCAATATTGTCTTCCCATTTTTTATATTTCTTTGCCCATTTTACAATTTCATTTTCTTGATTTTTAATTTTTCTCGCAGGTTTCGGTATTTTTTTAGGCTCTCTAGCATAACTACTGGACGGCTTAGATCCATGATGAAACAAATAATCCAAAAAACCGTCAATTTCCAGAAATAATGGTACTTTACTGTCAAAATCTATTGAATTCTTGTAAATTGTAGCAAGGTCTTTGTAGCAAGAGATAAAGTGTTCATATCCAAGAAAAGTGCTTTGAGGCAATGATTTCCTTTTCTTTCCTTCTGCTGGTAACTTCCATAGTTGTTTAAGCCCTGATTTTCTGTCGCCTTGTAAACCAGTGGGATCCTTTTGTTTAATATCGTTAATTTCCTTAAAAGTAACCTGTTTTGAATTTCTATCCCACCATTGGCTGTATTGACTAATTACTTTTTTGACATGTGAGGACTCTATTAAAATACCCATTTCAAATCTTTTACTAAAAGCAGTACCAGTTAAATTAGCAGATGTAATAATTGCCTTGTCATCAATAATGTAAATCTTCGCATGAAGTCCTCGAAGAGAATGAATCGCACCAGTTTTATGAAATAAAGATAATGTCTGTTTGGATGTTGTCGTGCATTCATCTATATCTGTTAGAAGACGAATACTTAGTTTTGCTGACGATTGCCATTTTACGCCCATTATTTTATTAATTGCTGAATAACTTCCAATATAAGGAGATGCAATCCAGATTCGTACTTTAGCAACATTAATCAATTTTCGAAGTGTGTTTACTAGATTTTGTTCAAATAATATTTTCATATTTTTAGGTAATTATTAAGGGATGACAAGTGTAGAATAACCCCTTTTTTCTGTGTTTACTAGATTTAACCACAATACAGGATCTAAAAAGCAGTATCAAATTTTAAAATCAGAAATCACATAAAATAGTGTTGTTTTATAAGAAAAATGGAGGTGAGACTAAGAATTGATGCAATTGAACGGGTGGTAATAATCTTTCCTGATTACCCATAACTTTCAGCCAGTTTCAGGAGCTTATTTGACATTGGCGGAGTTCGCATAGCGATATATGCAAATCGTGGCAACATGTCTTCTAACTGAAATCGTCGGTTAAAACGATAACAAAACTCAGCAAAGTAGCGAGGTAAATGTTGTGGCTTAATCGCATGGTAAGTCCCTGTGATAGCATTTTTAACATTACCTATCATAGTGTTTACCCAGGTAAATTCTTCTTTTGTGACACTTTGATATCCTCCACCTGTCACAATGGGGTGATGCAAACAACCTGCATCAGTAACAGCGGCAAAACAGGCTAAGCCATCAGAAAAAACTAAACTACTTGGCTTTAAATGTTGTTTTGCCCATCTTGATATTTCAGTCAATCGAAAGCCTTTGACTACATTCATGTTCATGGCAATTGGGTGACCTTCAGCATTGGTTGATACGGCAGCGACATAGGGTATTTTATTTTCAGAGCCTCTTCCTCTGGAACCGCCATGCCGTTCACCACCCCAATAAACATCATCCAGTTGAATAGTACCTGAAAGAGGTTGGCTATCATCACGATCTTTCATTACTTGCATGATTTTTTGTTTCACGCTCCAGGCAGTATTGTAAGACACATTAATTTGACGTTTTAATTCTAATGCTGACAAACCTGTTTTTGATTGCGTGATGAGATGAATTGCTAAAAACCATTGAGTCAAGGGTAATTTGGTGTTCTCAAAGATGGTTCCACTGATTAATGAAGTTTGATGATGGCAATGGTTGCATTGATAGACCTTACGAGTTTTTAACGTACAGAAGCTCATAGAGCCACACTCAGGACAAACAAAACCATCTGGCCACTTCCAATCAAATAATGCGTGTGTGCATTGTTCTTCGGTGCCATAATCATGAAATAATTCTGGCAAGCTATAACCAGATTGAAACTGAACTTTGTTCTTACTCATTGTTCTGTCTCCTTATTTTCTCTATACTTAAATTATAGTACATTCACCCAAGATAGCTGTTACTTGTGGGTAATCAGGTAATCTTTTTAATACGAATGATTTTCTTTCTTATGAATAACGGAGCATTGTTTACTTTTACCGCTCCCAGCATTAGGTTAAATCCTTATTTAACCTTTTCGTGGTGATGGGAAAAAATCAAGAGCTGATTATTACACATATCAAAAAACAGGTACTTACACATTTATATATATATTGGTATTTGGAACTCCAGTAAAGGACACAACAAAGGGTAAGCATGAAATAATAGTCGATTTGTATAAGTTAAGCACATGTAAATCACTTTATAAAAACAGATGGTTTTTTAAAGGAGTCAACTAATTTGAACGTGCTATAAATGATTTAACCTCTTGCCTGTGCTGTTTTACAATGAAGTAGCCTAACTCGGATAAGTTGCGATGTTCCATAAAATCATAATCTAATTTTGCTGTACTATATTGAGGATTAAAAGAAAATTTTCCACGTGAGAAAAAATTTTCCAGAAAACCAGGCTGATTATAATCTTTATTTTGTGCCTCTTGATCAAAGAGATCAAACGATTTAAGTTTGATATATAAAATATCAGGAACACCCTCTGTACCATCAAAGATATGTAAGGGTTTATTTATAGTATCTAACTGTTCTATCATATTTTCCGCTATAGGGTTTGGTATATGATGGCGTTTAATTAATGTTTTTAGGCCATGGTATTCTTGTCCGGAGTGCTGTTTATCTGGTTTTTGCTTATCGTGTTCGGCATCAACAATAATAATTTGACCACAACCTCGATTGATCAGTGATTCTACCCCCAAATTATTATAGTGGCCTCCATCTGAAATATCCAAGTGATCTGTATCGGCAATATTAGATTTATATTTTTTTGCATAATTGACTATTTCACGGCTAAGGCCTAATCCAGCTACCTCGCCACCTAATACAGGTAAATGATATGCCACGGCAGCACCTGAGATTGCAATAGCATCTCTTAAACGAATAATTTTTTCAGATGCTTTTAAATCCTCTGATGACACATAGCCCAGTGATCTTGAGCCACAGTAAAGACGTGTCATTTCAAAGCATTCTTGAGTAACACTAAAACCATTCGGACTTCTATAATTAACGGTACCATTTACAATTAAAAAAGGACGATTACTATCTTTAATCATTCTTTTGTCGGAGAGTTGTTTGTACCGTGAGTCCTGACCATGCTCTCTAAGAAATGTTTTAGCTAAAAGGCGCCCAAACATATTACTGATATAATTAGCATTCTTTCTTGAAAGAGCGGCTTCTTGTGCTAATCGAATAGGATTGAGTAATAAGGACTCAAAACCCTCTTCTATTAAATTGGCATGTGTTTCTATGTCATCAAAAAACCATTTGTGGCCTTTGGACATAGAAAATGGAGTTGCGATCCATGAACCGCCAGACACTGCGGACAAATAATCAATTTTTTTTATAACTTTAAGTTCGTACAATCCTTTTAAAACACCATAGTTAAATATTGCAGATCTGTATCCACCACCTGAAAGAGCCAGTCCAATGGTATGATTTTTTTTACCTTTCTTTTTTATAATATCTTTTTCTGGCCATCTTTGTGCGACTTTGCTTCCTAATTCACCAAAGTTATTGTTATATTGTGCTTTATAGGCCATGATAATAATCCTTTATGTAATAAAATAAATGGTTGAACTTACCTGCATCCTTAAATATTTTCTTTTTTAAACCTGATATTGTAATAATCTTTTTATTTTGTCGAAAAAAATATGTCAGTTTGTACTTAAAGAGCAAAATATTTGCACGTGCTATTCCCACCTTTTTGCTGAAAATAATATGTTATTCATTTTTCAGGTGAAACATCAAATGATACAAAATTTAGAATCAATACAATAATAGCTGGTTTTGCATATTTAAATCATATTCTTTTTAATAAAAAGAAATGATATGTAAGAGTTTGCCTACAAATACGGTTCTTTTAAAAACATTATTAATGCAAAGGGTATTTACAGTCTATCGTGTTCTTCTAATAATACAAAAAATAATTTTTGATAGAGTCAGTTTGTGAGATTTTTTTGCAAAAACTGGATATTTTATATGAAAAGTTTGGGATGTGTATGATAACTTATAATAGCCGCCTTTCTTTAAAAATACTGATGCAAGTAGTTTTATCGTTCTTTTTCTTATCTAATGCTTGTGCTGAAATTGCAGATATTATTCTGGATGATGACCAGGCAGAATATGTAGGGCAGTGGGTTCAAGGAGACAGAGGAAGTCAATATGGCAGTGGTGTTCATATTATATCCAAAAAAGGAAAAAAAACAGCAACCTGGAAATTATCCATTCCTGTAGCTGGTCACTATAAAGTGTATGCTTATTTACCTGGCGGTGATGACTTAACTACCAGGGCTCGTTATAGCATCCAGTATTCTGTTGGTAAAGAAACAGTTAAAATTGATCAGCGTGAGCCTGTGGGACAGTGGCAATTATTAGGCACCTATGAGTTTGATACGGGACATAAACAAAAAATAAAATTAAGTAGTGCCCGGAGTTCATCTGCTACAGTTATCGCAGATGCAATTAAATTAACTTATGTTGAAGCTATAACTGTTGATGATAATCAAGCTCAGTATAGTGGCAGATGGCATGAAATTGACTGGAATAATAGCCAGTACGGTAATGGCCTTCACTATATTGATCCTGATTTTTTTGGTCACAGACCTGGTCGGGCTACCTGGCCATTAGCTATCACAACGGATGGTGATTACGAGGTATCTGTTCGTTCTCCAGCTTATTTTTTGCTGGCCAAAGATGCTTCTTTTTCAGTATATAAAGGGACAGAACACACTGCTATTTCGATTGATCAGACCCATCATGATGGACAATGGCAATCATTGGGGCAGTTTTCTTTCAAGCATAATGAAGACAATCGTATTACTCTGGATAGCCATCGACGTCGCTATGTGGTTGCTGATGCGGTAAGAGCTCAGCTACTGATGCCTTCAATATTAGCACCTCCTTCTTTAGATTTAATAGATTCTCCTGTAAATGATAACCCTCTCACCATTCAGGGAACAGCACAGCTTGGTGCTAACGTATTGCTTTACGTGAATGCAATACAGCAGCAAAGTGTTCTATCAGATAGTGATACAGGTCGTTTTAGTGTTTCTGTAGACTTAAATGATGGTTTAAATGAAATTTTTGCCCGTATCCATCGTGGTCAACAAGAAAGTGAGGATTCCAATCACTTACTTATTGAATATATCAACCAAACCCCGACACAGTATACGGGAAGTTTGACTGAAGATACTGTCTGGACAGCAGATGAGCCAGTCCAGGTCTATACCATATATGATACTTTGATCATTGAACCGGGTGTGACGCTTACGATAAAGCCGGGTACCCAGGTTAATTTTGCATCCTCAGCCAAATTGATAGTTAAAGGTACTTTGGATATACAGGGTAATGAATTGCAACCGGTGTTAATAACTGCAGACCCCATAACAGGACAAGACAAACAACCAGGGGACTGGATTGGGATCAATGTTACTGACTCTGGGGTTTTACACGCTCAGTATGCAACAATTGAATATGCAGAAAATGCCTTTACTTTTACTCAGGGGCAAGGTGATATTGCGCATGTTTTGTTCCAGTATCAAAGTGAACATGCAATTGTATGTATTAATGCATCACCTAATATTCAGCACACTCAACTGGCATATAGTGGAAAATCAGCCATATTACTGCAAGGGGACAATCAATCTCTGATTGAGAATAATAATATTACTCATAATCAGGGCGGTGGGATTGAAATTGAAGCAATATCACCAGGCCTGGTGACTACCCAGATACTTAAAAATCATATTAACAATAATCAGGACTGGGCGATTCAAGTCATAGGAAACAGAGAATCAGGCCATAATCCCAATCCCGTTATTCAGCAAAATTACCTCTTTGATAACGGCAAAAATAATCAATATGACCCTTCTGAAAACTTACTGGTAGAGCAATATGATGATCCGGCAAATACTATTATTCAGGCACAAAATAATTTTTGGGGTAATACCAAAATAGTTGATATTCGTAATACTATTTATGATTATGATGATAACCCTGAGCACTCACCAAAAGTTGATATCAGTCAATATTGGAATGAGCAAGGCTTTATTTTACCAATAGCTAATGCGGGTTCCGATCAAACAGCCAGTGTTTCACAAACCGTTACTTTGGATGGCAGTGCATCGTATGATCCCAATGGCAATACACTGAGCTACCAATGGCAGATAACTGCTGCTCCCACAGGTAGCCTGGCAGCATTAGCACAAGTTCAGCAGAGCCATCCCAGCTTTATTCCAGATAAAGAAGGTGATTATATAATCACTTTGAGTGTGAATAATGGTCAACTTTCGAGTGAGCCTGATAGTGTATTGATTCAGGTCAGTGGTGCTCAAGCTTTATCAGCAAATGCGGGTATTGATCAACTCAGTATTATCGGTCAAAGTGTGACGTTGGATGGTCGAGCCTCTCATTATTCCGAAGAAGGTGTTTTAAACTACCATTGGCAAATAATTGACAGTCCTCAGTTCAGTAAAGTTCAACTATTGGCAAATCATTCGTCACAACCCATGCTCATTCCTGACAAAGCAGGTCAGTATGAACTGGAATTAACGGTCAGTGTGGGTAATCTTCAGGCGACAGACCGGGTCTTGGTCACAACTCAAAATCAACCACCGATTGCACATGCGGGTTATCATGAACAATTTGCTGTAATAGGTCAGGATGTGCTTCTCAGTGGACATCGTTCTTCTGATCCTGATGGCGATGTACTTATGTATAACTGGGTTTTACAACGTCCTTCCAGTAGTGCTGCCACGCTCACTGATCCACAACTTCAGCAAGCTCATTTTATCCCTGATGTCGTCGGCACTTATGAGGCACAGCTTATAGTTAATGATGGTTTAAGCAATAGTGCAACTGCTACTCAACTCATTACAGTAACCACACCGGGCAGCAGCATCCAGACCACTGAACTGGCATCAGGTTATGTTTTGTTGCCTTATCGTTTTACTCTGCAGATGGCAGAAAATGAAAGTGGGCTGTCTTTTGCGCTGGCTCAATCACCACCAGGAATGACTATTGATGTACATACAGGGACATTGAGCTGGACTCCTTTAGTACAGGGGAGTTATGGCGTTACGGTTAAGGTAACTAATACTGCAGGAGGTGTATCCTGGGGATTTTATGAATTGCTTATTCAACCGGCAAATGAGGTTCTTCCAGCTGATCCACAAACTCTTATTCAAGCTACCTTGGGAACTGGAACAATTCCTATACATGAGCGAGTGGCTTTTTTATATACAGGAAGTCATCCTATTCAAAGTGGGGTTGCTGCGCATGCTATTGATACTGAAATACTGACGGTGATCCGTGGTCAGATTTTTGATAAAAAAAATAATCCTCTTGCCGGTGTATTAATTCAGGTTAAAGAACACCCGGAATTTGGTCAGACTTTGACGCGGGCTGATGGCTGGTTTGATTTGGTGGTGAACGGAGGCATACCACTTGTTCTCACGATAAAAAAAGAAGGTTATTTGAACTTACAACGTTCAGTTGAGCCAAAGTCAAATAGCTTTAGTGTGTTGCCAAATATCGTGTTATTACCTTATTCACCAGAAGTAACCCGGGTTGATTTGACCGATAGCAGCCAACCCTTTTATCTGGTTAAAGGAGAATCCATCCATCGGGCTGATACTGAAATCCAAACGCACTTGATTATTTCTCAAGGCACTCGTGCAACCATGACCTTACCAGATAACAGTCAACAAATACTGGATCAGGTTCATATACGTGTGACACAGTATTCGGTTGATGAACAGGGCCGTCAGGTGTTACCAGCTCAATTGCCGGATACAGTGGGGCATACATATGCCGTGGAATTGAGTCTGGATGAAGCGATCAGTGTAGGAGCTCATCAAGTTGAGTTTAGTCAGCCGATTAGTCTCAATGTGGATAACTATCTGCAGTTGCCTATTGGAACATTGGTGCCCTCAGGTTGGTATGATAGCCAACTTTCACAGTGGCAAAATGCATCTTCAGGTCGGATTATTGGTGTCTTGTCTATTAGTGATACAAAAGCACAGCTTGATATAGATGGGAGTGGTGTTGCTGCTGATGCTGCAACACTGTCAGCATTAGGGATTACGCCTGTTGAACAACAGGCGTTAGCTCAGCTGTATTCAGTCGGCAGTAGTTTCTGGCGAGTGACTGTCAACCATTTTACCCCCTGGTATATTGGCTGGCCCTGGCGTTTAAGTCCTGATATGCAGGCGCCGACAAATCCAGCACCGGAAAAAATTCATGATGCCAGCCCAATTGTACATGATATTTCCTTAGAAGGAGCTCCCTTTTATCTGCACTACAGCAGTGAATACAGCAAGGGTGCAGCTTACCAGCGTTTTGTTGATATTCCTCTGACGGGTGCTTCATTGCCTGAAGGATTATTACGTGTAGAGTTGTCTATCCGTATTGCTGGGCAATTGCACCAACAGAGTTTCCCGGCAGCGATTGACCAAACACACCGTTTTGAATGGGATGGTAATGATGCCTATGGTCAGGTGATTCATTCACCACGTCAGGCCGATATTGATGTGACCTATGTTTATCAGGAAGATTATCATAGTGTGTCAGGAACGGCTTCTGAGCAAGTGGTTCGTATGAGGCAACATAGCACGGTAATGTTGGGCACATACTCCCATACCAGTGCTGGACTAGGAGGTTTTAGTGCCAGTGTACATCATAGTTACGATCCAGGCACTCAGACTGTGCTTATGGGAAGTGGTGAACAATATACGGCACAAAACAGGATCCGACTGATAAGTGATATTGTTGCCCCGGAAAGTGTTACTCGGGGACCGGATAGTACACTTTATGTGGCATCATCTGATCGTATCAGTCACATTGATAATGAAGGGCATATTAGTACTGTTCTAATGGCATCCCTGGTAACTGATATCGCCTTTTCTCCCAGTGGATTACTTCATTTTTGTGAAAATGGACGATTTATTCGACAAGTGCAAAGTGATGGAAGTATTTTAACTATTGCAGGTACAGGCGGGCTGGGTTTTTCGGGTGATGGTGCACCTGCTATTGATGCCAGCATTCACTGTAGCTCAATAGCATTTAATACGGCAGGTGAACTATTCTTCTCACAACCCAGTGCACATCGGATCCGTAAAATTGATGTATCGGGTATTATTAGCACAGTTGCAGGTATTGGGGATGAAGGGTTTTCCGGAGATGGTGGCAATGCACTAGAGGCCATGCTTAGAGCACCAGATGGTTTAACGGTAGCAGCAGATGGCAGCCTCTATATTGCAGATGCTAATGATGCCGGTGCAGGTATCATCAGAAAAGTGGATCCTACGGGAATTATCAAGACTATTGCCGGAGGCAACCTTCCAAATATTGATAGTAGTACGCCTAGTGGTCTTTTCTATATGGATAATCAGGGCAAAGCTGCACGGGATGCCTGGTTAAGTCCATCCATACATGATCTGAGTGTTGGTCCAAGGGGTGCTCTGTTTTTTGGTAATGGTAATTACCACTGTGCACTAAAAATTGGTACAGATCAGACGGTAACACAATTAACAAAAGCATGTCATATTCCCGTGGGCGTTGCACATGATTTCAGTGGACTGATTCTTTCTGATATGGTGGCAATAGAAGCTGAAGTAGGTCTTATTCGCAGTGTGGCTTTGTCTGTGAATGGTGAAATTACTTTGGCTGACTCATTGTCAAACCAATTGTATCAAATTAGCTCAATTTCCCTTGACGATAAAAAACAATATTTGATCCATTCAAGTGATGGTACTGAACAATATATTTTTGATCAGCATGGCCGGCATTTGCAAACCCGGGATATTGATAGTGATACAGCCATTTATGACTTCACCTATGATGCGAATGGTTATCTGAGCAGTATTATTGATGCAGGAAGTCATGTTTATGATTTTATACGAAATCTTGATGGCTTACTAACACAGATAAAAATACCAGCACAAGGCAGCACGGCAGCTTATGACATCAATGTTGTTTTAGATGAAAATGGTTATCTGGCTCAACTGATCATTGATGGTGTGTCCATATATAATTTGAGTTGGTCGGTGAAGGGGTTGTTGACTGTTTTTGATGTCCATGGTGGTAGCAGCACAAATCATTATTATACAGGAAGTGGTCTTAAACGGGATACTCCACCTAATACTGGTGGGCATGTAGGTGATGACATTGTCAAAATCTTGAGTGATAAACTGCTGGACCCCGGTGATACCAGTCTGGTTGGCAGTATTCCTGGACAGTTTATTTCTGATGCATCAGGTGCGGCAAATTATTCGATACCCATTACCATTGCACCAGGAACGGCAGGAGTTGAACCCAAGTTGTCTGTTAATTACAACAGCCAAGCGGGTAATGGTCTGTTAGGTGTAGGTTGGTCATTAGGTGGTTTGTCTGCTATTCACCGCTGTGCACAGACTTATGCACAGGATGGCAAACGTACAGGGGTTAATTTTTCCAGGGATGATCGGATCTGTCTGGACGGTCAACGCCTGATACCGGTGGGGCCTTCTTCGGCTTATACTGAGTACCGCACTGAGAGTAACAGTTTCAGTAAAATTGTGGGCTTCAGTTTTGCAGGAGGAGACCACCAGTATTTTAAAATCTGGACAAAATCAGGTGAAATTCTGGAATATGGAATGTCACCTGATGCCAGAGTATTAGCACATGAAGCACATTGGTATGATTCTTCAGAGCCTGTGATCCAAAAATGGGCACTAAATAAAGTGTCTGATACGCTGGGTAATTTTTATACCATTACATACCAGCAGGATGATAAAGCACCTGGTCAGCAAAATGTATCCCATATTGATTATACAGGCAATACTCGGGCAGGTACTACACCCTATGCTAGAGTAGAATTTCACTATGAAGAACGTCCGGATGATTCAGTTGGTTTTCTGGCAGGAAGTCGCATTGAAAATCATCTTCGATTATCCACTATCAGCAGTACCAATAAAGGTGTGTTGGTTAGAAAGTATCGCTTTAAATACTATGATGAAAACTTTGACAGTAATTATACAAATACATTTACCCGGTTAGCACAAATTCGCTCCTGTGTGGATGTAGATGAAATGCAATGTGTGGCGCCTACTAATATTCAATGGCATACCTATACTGCAGGATATGATGAACCGGTAGTCAAATCCCTGACCAATAAGGATCTGTTACATACCACAAGAGTACTTGATTTTAATGGAGATGGTATTGATGATCTCTTTTCTGAAAATAAGTATGTGACTCTTTACAATCGAGCCGGTGATATTGAGCAAACAATTACACTTGCTTCCGTACCGTCTGGACTTCATCAATATTATCTAATGGATTATGACGGGGATGGGAGCACAGATATTATCCAGTTTGATAGTGATTTATCTGGTGCGCCATCACCTAATACGTATTATGTATACCGTTATAACTTACCTCGTTTAAGTGCATCACTGGGTTATACCAGGCTAAATGTTGCAGGTATGACTGTTTTGGATATTAATGGTGATGGTCTACAGGATATATTTTCTTCTGGTCACTCACTTATTAATACCGGGCACGGTTTCGAATTATCGGATGTAAGTCCTTCTTTATCCCTTGCGTATGAATTTTCTGATTTTAACCCGGCTCTGGGTCCATATACAATTCTGGACGCCAATGGTGATGGAATGCAGGATTTGTTGGGGCGTTCATATTTATTATTAGGTAGTAGTGATGTCGGTGTACGTTATTTTGATTCTTATGTAACACCATACACTGAAGACAGTCGATACAGCCCTATGGATCTTAATGCTGATGGTTATCAGGATTTAATCAGTTTTAACGCCAATAGTTTGTCTTATCGTTTGAATAAAGGAGCGGTGGGGAGCGGCGTGTCTTTTTCTGCACCCACTGTTGCCAGATTGGTCGATGGCGTAACAGGCAGTAATATTCCAGCGTATAAAGTGGATTATGAACACGGTGAAGAACCGATTAAATATGTGACACTGGATTACAATAATGATGGTCTTTATGATTTTCTGGTCGAACGACGTCATAGTAAAGACAGCCCAATGCCTCATTACTGGATTTATATTGCTGTACGTGAATCAGATGCAGGTGTGAGCTTTAAAGCATATGAGACACAAATTCCATTGACGCCTCAGGCACCTTTGATAGGTGATTTTAATGGGGATGGTTTAAGTGATTTAATGTATTATGCTAGTGACCACTGGAATTTGCGTCTGCGTAAAGGGCAAAGAGGAGATTTGGTATCACAGATTATTGCCGGTTATAGTATGTTTGATGATCTGATTACAATTAACTATAAGCCATTGACCGATGAAGGAGTGTATCGTAAGGGTGCTTTGAGTGAAGAAGAAAAATCCAGGGGGATCCGCAGTTTTCAAGGGCCTGTTTATGTGGTCAGTGATGTACAAAGTGATAATGGCATTGGGGGAATGAATCGCAAACACTATTTTTATAGTGATTCCAAAATTGATGTTAAAGGGCGTGGTCGTCTGGGGTTTGCTTCTCGCCAAATTGAGGATGAAACCAGTGGCTTAATGCAACTTATTACTTATCGTCAGGACTTTCCTTTTATTGCTCAGGTTGAATCGAAAAAAAGCTATTTTTATGAACGTTTACTCAGTGAGCAAACCAATTTGTTTGATTATAAGCAATGGGGTGAAATCGGTCATGGTAGAGGGATTGTCTTTCCTTATGTTAAAACCAGTATAGCAACGACCTATGATCTTAATACTATTGACGCAGTAGATCCCAATAAGGGGCAGTGGATTAATAGTGTTGTCACGCAGAACAGTTATCGGGATGATGACTTTAACTATGGTAATGTTTATCAGGTCAGAGTCACAACGGTTGATGATACAGGCACCTATGAAAAAATCAGTACCAATGAATATGACAATATTACTGCCCCTTTTGATTTTAATGATGATGTGTTTAGTCGTTGGCAGTTAGGACGATTAAAAAGCAGTACCGTTACCCATCTTGGAGGCCAGTTTGGTGATACTGAAATTACTCGAAACTCCCACTTTACTTATGATGCTGAGACGGGGTTATTAAACAGTGAAACTATTGAAGAAGGCGTGGATGCACTGACCACCACGTATCAGCATGACATTTTTGGTAATCGTATTCAGAGCACCGTCAGTGGTGCCGCTATAGCACCACGTACAACAAAAACCCGCTATGATGTTGATGGACGTTACCCCACACAAAGTGAAAATGCTTTGGGGCATGTCGAAACGTATCAATATGAGGATAAATTGGGTAAGCGTACTCGCTTACAAGGTCCCAATGGTCTGGTGACTCAGTGGGAATATGATAGTTTGAGTCGACTTACAAAGGAAATACGTGCAGATAACACTACCACCCAGATTGATCGTTTCTGGTGTTATGGCGATTGTTATTATAGTGATCCTGATAATAATAATAGTGCTTTGTATTTAGCAATTACCAGTATTACTGGAGGTGCTCAGCATATTGATTATTATGACAAAAAAGATCGAGTGATCACCAGTCAGGACATAAGCTTTAATGGTCATTTTATTTATAGCACAGTTCGCTTTGATGCACTGGGACGTAAGCAAACAGAATATGCTCCATATTTTGAAGGAGATAATAATGGTATAAGTCACTATCAGTATGATGTACTGGATCGCCCGATATTGGTTGACTCACCTGTGGATGGTGTGACCAGTATTAGTTATGTCGGACTTAGTGTGACAACAAGCAATGCAAAAAATCAAGTCAGTGTTGAAATTCAAAATTCACTAGGTCACACTTTGGCCACCCAGGATGCCAAAAAACAATGGTTGTTGCTGGATTATGATGCTACGGGTAACCAGACTCGCAGTACCGATGCTGCGGGCAACCAAATAATCCATACTTATAATGCTCGGGGCGAAAAACAAAGCACTTACGATCCTGATATGGGTCTATGGAGTTATCACTATAATGTCTTGGGGGAACTTGTCTGGCAAGAGGATGCTAAGGGGCAAAAAGTACTGATGGAATATGACCTGCTAGGACGAATGGTCAAACGCTATCAACATTGTTCTGGCTGTACACCTGAGGCACAGCACATTGAAACATGGGCGTATGATCAGCTGCCTGCTATAGAGCAGACAGCGGGTTATGCTCCACGCATTGGCAAGCTACTTAAGGAACACGGGCCTGAGGGGTTTAGCCGTGAAACCCGTTATGATGATTTATTACGTGTACAAATGACTCAAACACAAGTGGCTGGTGAACGTTATACCATTCTTCGTGATTATGATGAATTTAGCCGGGTTGCCACGACTACATATCCTGTTGATCCAGTAACCGGACTCAGTATACGTGTGCGTAATGAATACAATAGCTGGGGATATCTGGCAAAAGTACTCAATGATGAGAGCCATGTAGTGTACTGGCAGGGTGATCAGAGTAATGCAGCGGGTGCCTTTATTGAACAACACTACGGGGATTATCCGGTACGCCACCGTTATCATCCCACTACGAGACGTCTGCAAAGCATTAATAGTGGTGATGGATTTGTTCAGGATTTAGCCTATCAGTTTGATCGTCTGGGCAATCTGACACAGCGTCAGGATAAACGTGTGGGTCAAACAGGCAGTCCGGTGGAAACATTTGAGTACGATGCACTCAATCGTCTGAGTCGGGTGAATACGGTGCTTAGTGGTATTGATCATACACAGAGTATTGCTTATGACCGATTAGGCAATATCTTGCAAAAAGACTCTAAAGATTATCTCTACGATCCCTTGCATCCTCATGCAGTTAAACAAGCTGGGGCATTGTCTTATTTTTATGATTTGAATGGCAATCTGGAAGAAGACAGCAGTGGTCGGTTATTTGAATGGTCATACTATAATAAACCTGTAAAAATTACCCGGGGCAGTACCGAGGTGCAATTTACCTATGGTCCGGACAGGGCACGTTATCAAAAACGTTGGACAAATGGTACTCGCCTGGAGATCACCACCTATATCGGTGGTTTGTATGAGCGGATAAAAACAGATCTGCAGATCCGTCATCGCTATTTTATTAAAGTCGCCGGTCAAACTGTAGCCATAGAAGAAATTAAGTGTGGAGATTGCAGTGATCCACAGCGCAGTATTCAATGGCACTTTGGTGACCATCTGGGTTCAGTCGATACGATAGTGACACGTGATCACAAAGGTGGAAGCGATGTGATCACGTATCAGAGTTATGATGCCTTTGGTCTTAGGCGTCAGTCTTCCTGGCATATGCCAGGAGCCAGTGCTATCATTTCGAATGAACCTCGGGGTTTTACCGGGCATGAGCACCTGGATGACCTGGATTTGATCCACATGAATGGACGGATCTATGATCCGCAACTGGGAAGGTTTCTTTCGGCTGATCCGTATATTCAGTTTCCTAAGAATATGCAGAGTTATAATCGTTATTCATATGTGCTGAATAATCCGCTGAGCTTGACTGATCCAACAGGATTCTTTAGTTTTGGTGATGTAGTCAGAGTGGCTGTGGGGGTTGTTATTGCTTATGTCTCTGGGGGGGTTGCATCGGGTGTTGTCACTGGAATGCAGACAGGTGCGGCTACTTCAGCAATATATGGTGTTGCTTATGGTGCAACTGCTGCTACCTTGGGAGGCGTGGCCTCAATGGCCATGGGAGGGACGTATGCCGATGGTTTACAGGATGCTTTACTTTCCGGGCTGATGGCTGGTACTTTCAAATTCATTGGTGGGAGCTTTTATTTAGGTGGAGTGGAAGAAGATATTGGACTTGGTCGTGGTGTAACAGTAGAAAGGATTGTAGCTCATGGATTGGTTGGAGGTACTGTTGCAAGAATTAATGGTGGCCAATTTGCAGAAGGGTTTATTAGTGGAGCATTTACAAAGTCAGTTAGCAGTTTTATTAGTAATCCAGTCACTGCTGCTGTTGTAGGTGGTACGGCTTCAGAATTAGTAGGTGGAAAATTTGCTAATGGGGCATTGAGTGGTGCGTTTGGGTATGCTTATAATTCGATGGAACATGATCAAAAATATTCTGATATTCAGAATGCAACACCCATACCTGGTGCTGAAGATCAATATGATATGCCAACAGGGCAAATAGCTGGTTACGCAGCTTTATTTGTTGTTTTTCCTGAGATGCTTTTTTCTAGAATAGGTGCTTATTTTGGAGCTTCAAGATTAGGTGCTTACGGTGCAAAGAGTGGAGTAAAGAACCTCAAACCAACCATAATTCAAGAAAACCCAAGGAACCTGATACCAACTCAGCTAAAATCAGATTTAACGGGCTCTCAAGTTAAACGTTTAACTAAAAGCATGAAGAAAAATGGGTTTGATCAAACCAAGCCTGTGGATGCTTGGCGTAATCCAAAAACAGGAAGGCTGGAACTTCAGGATGGTCATCATAGAACAGAAGCGGCTAAGAAAGCTGGCCTGGATAAAATTCCTGTCCAGGTTTGGGAGTAGTTTTGATGAAGGGAAAATACCAGGCTGCTTTCATTATACCGATTGGTGCAAACAAAGTTTTGGGTGAGGATGGTTGGGAATTTGATGCTGATGGCTCTCTCTCGGTAGAGATTAAAAACTATTTGATTAAAGAACTTGAGCTTACTCTATTAGAAAGTTATCTTGGTATTGATGCATACGTTAATGACAATATTAAGATGTCGGTCATCAATGATGAAAGTAACCGTATTGAAAGCATTGCATTCCAACTTTATGGAAACGCTTTAGATACGTTGTTGAACGTGATTCAGGCGAAGAATGTTGTTTATGATTTGGAGCTGTTTGTTCCTGGTATGGAAGCATTGAATTGACAGCAAGACTCCTACTAATCTAATAAGTCACCCAAAGTCCTGCAATGCAGGGCTTTGTTTTTATATCTCTCGTGGGATCTCCGCAACCTCTAAATGCCTCCGCTTATGGATCACTGCCAGAACTTCAATATAATCAGGCTTAATCTCATACAAAATCCGATAGGAATAAAGCGACAATTCACGCACGGCATCCTCATTCAGCTCTGGAATCATACGTCCTTTACGAGGTAACTTATCCAGTCCTACCGTCTTTTTAGCCAAAGCCTCAGTTACTCGTTTGGCATAAAACTCTGAATCCTGAGCGATGTAATCATAAATATGACGAAGCTGAGACTTGGCATGATCCGTCCACTTTACCATGTCTGAATTTCTTTGAGCATTTCTTCAACGGGTTGAGTTTTACCTTGAGCGGCATCCTGTTGTCCATGTCGAATATTTTCTAACACATACAGTCGATACATGATCTCTTCCATATCAGCATTATCCGGCAGACGTTGGATCACATCGAGTGCTTCTTGTTTTGCGGTATGTGCTTGCATGATGAAACTCCTTAGATAGAATTTTGTTGTTGAGTGATCACAGTATCAAGCATCTCTATGACAAACTTTTGTTTTGCTCTTGGTAATAAAGCCACTTGCTCTATTTTACGTTGTAGCACTGAGGCTGGCCCACGCTTATTACTACTTTCCTTAAGTCCAATGAGTTCATCCACAGGTACGGCAAACAACTTAGCTAATATGGGTAACAGAGAAGCGGGAAGCTTACGTCTGCCAGCCTCATAAGCAGCAATCACCTGTTGTGATACTTTTAGCATGTTAGCTAACTGTGCCTGAGTAATATTGATCTCTTTGCGATAGCCAGCCATTCTACGGCCTAAATCCTGAAAAAATTCTTTATCGTTATTTGTCATTTGTTCGTCCAGCAAACTGTAACTGATAGAACTCATAGTATACCCCCTGTTTTGGATTATATTGCTATTGCGGTTGACATTACTACAAAATGTAGTAATAATCAACAAAGTTATTTTAATGTAGTAAGTATTGACAACGTTTTGGAGTGAAAGTAAATGGCTCGTTTACCTGATGAATTGATCAACCGCCTCAAACAGGAGATCTCACTGGTTCGCCTGATGCAGTCTCAAGGTCATGTCCTCAAAAAGCACGGTAATGATTTTATCCTTAGCTGCCCATGGCATGAAGACAAAGAATCCAGCCTGATTGTGACACCCAGTACCAACCTCTGGCATTGCATGGGTGCCTGTCAAACAGGTGGTAGTGTGATCGACTGGGTGATGAAAACTCAGGGAGTTTCATTCCGCAATGCCTGCGAAATCCTGCAAAGTGATTCTGGCCTGTCAGTGGATACCAGCAAACCCGTAAAACATAATACTCGCCAGAAACTCCCCAATCCCTCGGCAACTGCTTCCTGCGTTGCTCTACCTCCTGCATCCATGCAGTCGTTAGCCGCCAATGCCGATAATCAAAAACTCTTACATCAGGTCATTGATTATTACCATGATGCCCTGAAACAAGCCCCTGAAGCATTGGAGTATCTGGAAAAACGAGGCTTAAACCACCCTGAATTGATCACTACCTTTAAACTGGGCTATGCCAATCGTACTCTGGGCTATCGTTTACCCGAAAAGAACCGCAAAGCTGGTAATGAGATCCGAACCCAGTTACAGGAAATCGGCATTCTTCGAGCCACAGGTCATGAACATTTTAACGGCTCTTTAGTGGTTCCTGTCATCAATGAGCAAAACCAGATCACCGAAGTCTATGGCCGTAAAATCCTTGGGGCACGTTTACGCAAAGGCACAGCTCAACACCTGTATTTACCGGGTGCACATGAAGGCGTATGGAATATCAGAGCCTTGCAAGTCAGCAAGGAAATCATCCTTTGTGAAGCCCTGATTGATGCCATGACCTTTTGGGTGTATGGTTTCAGGCATGTGACCGCCAGTTATGGTACGTCTGGTTTTACCGCTTCTCACTTAGCCGCCTTTAAAGAGCATGAAATTACCCGAGTCCTGATCGCCTATGATCGAGATGAAGCAGGCAATCAGGCCGCTGAAAAATTGTCCAAACAATTACAGGCTGAAGGCATTGAATGCTTCAGAATATTATTCCCCAAAGGCATGGATGCCAATGCTTATGCACAGCAAGTCACGCCAGCAGAAAAAAGTCTGGGACTGGCGATCCGAAATGCCCAATGGATGGGACAAGGTCAGGCTCCACAGATTGAAGCCGAAGAAAAAGAAGCGGCTAAGGAAAAAAGTAACCCTCAATCCTTAGCCGCTAAACCCATTATCGGATCAGTACCAACCGCTGATAAAAGCTCTGATACAGTCAGTACAGAAGCAATCCCAGAACCCACACAAGCCAGCCCTCAACCTTCTGCCCCTAAAACCATTGATGCCAAAGTGACCGAGCAGGAAATTAGTATCAATGTGGGTGATCGCCGTTACCGCATTCGGGGACTGCAAAAAAACATGAGTTATGATCAGTTAAAAATTAACATTCTGGTGAGCTATGGCGAACACTATCATGTGGACACTTTAGATCTTTACAGTGCAAGACACCGTAACGCTTACATTAAACAATCGGGTATTGAACTGGGCTTAAAAGACAGCATTATAAAAACTGATTTAGGCAAAGTCTTACTGAAACTGGAAGCGCTTCAGGAAAAACAAATTAACCAGGCATTAGAGCCAGAAGAAAAAACAGTTCAGCTGACGGACAAAGAACAGGAAGAAGCGCTGGAACTGCTTAAAACCCCTGATTTGCTGAACCAAATCCTGAAAGACTTTGATAAGGCTGGAGTGGTTGGTGAACACACTAATAAATTAACCGGTTATCTGGCCAGTGTCAGCCGTAAACTGGATAAGCCCTTAGCCATAGTCATTCAATCCAGCAGTGCCGCAGGCAAAAGCAGTTTAATGGATGCCATTTTAAATATGATGCCCGAAGAGGAACGAGTTCAATACTCCGCCATGACTGGCCAGAGTCTTTATTATATGGGTGAAACGAACCTCAAACATAAAATACTGGCGATCAGTGAGGAAGAAGGCGCACACAATGCCAGCTATGCGTTAAAGCTGTTACAAAGTGAAGGCAAAATCACCATTGCCAGCACAGGCAAAGATGCCACCACAGGCAATCTTACGACTCAGGAATATCATGTGGAAGGTCCGGTCATGCTGTTTCTAACCACGACCGCTATTGATGTGGATGAAGAACTTAAAAATCGTTGTATTGTACTGGCAGTGAATGAAGACCGAGAACAAACCGCCGCCATTCATGCCCAGCAACGTTTTGATGACACCTTGGAAGGCTTGCTGGCTGGAGAAGAAAAACAAGCCATCATTGATCTGCACTGTAACGCTCAACGCTTGCTGAAATCGTTAAAAGTGGTCAATCCCTTTGCCAATCAACTCACCTTCCTGGATGATAAAACCCGAACCCGCCGAGACCATAAAAAATACCTGACCCTGATAAAAAGCATTGCTCTACTGCATCAATATCAGCGTGAAGTGAAAACCATCCAGCACCAGGGACAAGCCATCCAATATATTGAAGCAAGCCTTCAGGATATTGAACAGGCGAATCATTTAGCCAATGAGGTTTTAGGACGCACACTGGATGAACTCTCACCGCAGACTCGGCGTTTACTGTTATTAATTTATGACATGGTGAACAATGATTGCCAGCAACAGCAAATGGAACACCAGGATTATCGTTTCAGTCGCCGGAACGTGCGTGAATCAGTGGGTTGGAGTGACTTTCAGGTTAAGACTCACATGAAGAAACTGGAACAACTGGAATATGTTCTGGTTCATCGGGGTGGCCGTGGTCAGTCGTTTGTTTATGAACTGCTGTATCACGGTGAAGGCCAGCAAGGTGATAGCTTTTTAATGGGTTTGAAGGAGATTGACCAGCTTAAACCGGATCCTCATAAACCAAGCTATGACGAAAAGAAGGAGCATTCAAAAACAAACAAAGAGCCTTCAAGTAGCCCCCAAAGTGCCCTCAAAGAGCATGGGTGTAGAATTACTCAAAACCAGACCAGTAAAGGGCTGGAAGACAATAACAAACAAAGTCACAAAATAAGCACGCCTGCCTTGAATAATAATGCGGCATCGTATCATAACAATGCATCCAACCCGATTGTTCTGGAGCATTAAGCCATGCCAAAGAAAGGAATCAAAACCCCCAGGCCAGTAATAGGCAATCCAGATAATCCCGACAGTCTTTACCACTTTATGCAGCGCTTTCTTAGCTGGCAACGGGAAAAGAATTACTCAGAGAAGACCATTGAAAACCGTGAAGTTTACCTGAGATACTTTATCCAGTGGTGTGAAGAACGAGGACTGGAACAGCCGCAAAGCATTACCAAACCGATATTAGAACGTTATCAACGTTACTTGTTTTTATACCGAAAAAAGGACGGTGAACCGCTCTCAACCCGAAGCCAACATATGCGAGTGACACCGATCCGAGCCTTGTTTAAATGGCTGACCCGACAAAATTACATTCTTTATAATCCCGCTTCAGAGTTGGAATTGCCCCGATTGGAAAAGCGTTTACCTAAACACATTCTGACGACGGAAGAAGCGGATGCCATTATCAATCAGCCAGACTTGAACTTACCCATGGGATCAAGGGATCGGGCTATCCTGGAAACGTTTTATAGTACTGGAATACGGCGTATGGAACTGGTCAATCTGAAACAGCATGATATTGACTGGGAACGAGGCACCGTGATGATCCGACAAGGTAAAGGCAAAAAGGATCGCATGATCCCTATTGGTGATCGGGCTTTAGCCTGGATAGAAAAATATCGGGATGCGATCAGGAATCAGCTCAGTTTACCAGGGGATGAAGGGATCTTGTTTCTGACCAATTTAGGAGAGGCTTTTACCCTGAATCGGATGAGTCAGTTAGTACGGGATTATGTGGACAGTGCTCAGATAGATAAGCGAGGCAGTTGCCATCTGTTCCGGCATACCATGGCAACTTTAATGCTGGAAAATGGGGCTGATGTGCGCTTTATACAGGCCATGCTGGGACATGTGAGTCTTGAGACGACACAGGTTTATACTCAGGTGTCGATCCGTAAATTGAAGGACATTCACACCGCCACTCATCCAGCGAAGATGGAAAGAACAAAAGGCATTGATAAAAATAATGAGCCTGATATGGATGAGTTGCTGGAACAACTTGAGCATGAAGTCCTTGAAGATGGCGAGTTATAAAGAAAAGACCAAAGCCAAGTCAAAAGCCAGAGAAGAAAAGAAATAATGCCGCTGCTTTGCTCATCAAGGTTTGTCATCGGCCTTGCTAAAAAAGCAGGCAAGCCCACTGCCAATCCTTCATGAGCAAAACGGCGACTCTTTGGGTTGACCAAACCAGTCAGCAGTTTGCTAAAGCAAACCACTGCCAGCCTCAAGCTTGAGGCTAACCGTACCCACCCAAGTAACATAATGCAGAGATTATGCGCAGTTGAATTTTGAGTGTTGAAAAGCACACACAAAGCTCAACTGTCCGCTTCGCCGCATAATCTGCACTATGTTAAATGGGTGGGCACTCTGTGGCGACTGGTGGCCTTAAAAAGCAGGCCGCCGGTCAAAGAGGCTCTTTGTTGAAGATCAAGAGCAAGAGCAGCTCTGTGCCTGTCCATCAGTTCCTTCTCTGGTTTAACCTCCGGTCAACTCAAAGCCGCTACAGCCCGCTAAAGAGCCAGCGGTCTTCCGTCCGGCTTTGTGTTGCCCTCTGAAGCACTTCCACAATCCCAAAAGCAAAGCCAAATCAAAAGCAATCCGAGTCCAAACGAACACACACCGCGTCTGTTGGTGCTGGTTCACCATAGCACCGTGCTCAAGCTGTCAAGGGTAAATGCATCAGCCAAAAAGACGGCTGACCCTTGACAGCTCTGCGCTCGATGCTCTGTTCAACCATCACCAGTAGACACTCTCTGATGATAAATCATCCATTTAAAACTAAGGAGTCCTCCCTCATGAATCAGCACACTGAAACCGTCAAACAGCTTATCAATATCACTCGTCACCTTCATAAAACAGGGCGAAGCGGAGCCAGTACAGGCGAGCAAATTGCCGCCGCCTTTATCCTCAATAAGCCTGAGTACCTGCCTGATAACTACAGCGATATGGTCGAAGCCTGGGAGCGATTAGATACCTGGCAAAAGTACGTCAAAGTCATCAAGCAAGATTACATGCATCTCATCATCGAGGGTTAACACCCTCAGCAGACCGCCTCCGGCGGTCTGCTTCTTCTTCAGTTAAAACAAGAATCAAGCTATGATGAAAAGAAGGAGCATACAAAAGCTAACAAAGAGTATCCAAGTAGCCCCCAAAGTGCCCCCAAGTAGTATGGGGGTAGAACCGCTCAAACCCATACCAGCAAAGGGCTGTCGCCCAATAATCAAAAAACCGTCAAAAAAGCACAAGCGGCCTAAAATAAAATTACCACTAGGATGAATAAAATTAAGCTAGAAAGTGCGTCCTAAAGCAAAACTTGTTAGAATCCTTCTATGCGTTTCTCTAAATATATTACTCATTTACTTCTGATACTGCTTCTGGCCTTTATGGGCAGTGCCTCTGTTAGTGCCAAAACCGTGTCTGGGCTTCAAAACTTAGAGCGTACCTGGCTTCAGGGCAAAACCGTTTCTAACTGCCTGATGCATCAGGAGAAAACACAAGCTAGTCAGAATGCTTTGTCAGGGTGTCTTGATGGTGCAAAGAGTGGAGTAAAGAACCTCAAACCAACCATAATTCAAGAAAACCCAAGGAACCTGATACCAACTCAGCTAAAATCAGATTTAACGGGCTCTCAAGTTAAACGTTTAACTAAAAGCATGA
>Ga0256844_10000191_pt1 | contig 24462 bp, 23 predicted proteins | sample MusselsmetaG_FD_189100 | JGI IMG/M metagenome (GOLD analysis project Ga0256844, IMG submission 189100) | Mussel associated microbial communities from hydrothermal vent at the East Pacific Rise, Pacific Ocean - Mussels | ecosystem: Host-associated > Mollusca > Shell > Unclassified ... | reverse complement strand
AAGATGAAAAAAGAAGATATAGAAGGAAAAACTATCTTAATTAACCTCTCTGGACGTGGTGATAAAGATATGATTCAGGCTCAGGATATTTTGGCTGAACAGTTTAAATAAGGAGCTTTTCTCACAGAATATATGATATAATGTTATTTATGAAAATAACAAAATTAATTATATCTCTTCTTCTTTTTACCTCTTTACAAGGTAAAAAGATGGAGCAGCTTTCAGACTATACTATTTTAACACAAGAGCATCAAATTGATAAAGAGATCATGGAGCTTTGGAGTCAATCTAAAATTCAGCTTACAGACTCTCTCCCTACCCTAAAGAAATCTCCTATAGAGCTCTATTTTATTGCTTCAAATAGCTATAATATACTTCTTTATGCTTTCAAAAAAAAGAACCATCAACTTACGGATGAACTGCTAAAAATCTATATGCGTTCTACCTATGCATTAAAAAAAACAGACCACTACTCCATCTTTCATCAAAATGAGAAAAATGAGATTAGCAATGTGAAACTAAAAGAGCCTGTTTATATATGGACAAATCAAGAAAATCAAGAGGAGGTCATCTCCTCTTCTCAATTTCTATTTGTTGTCTCTTTTGCCTTTTATCAAATTTCAGAAATTTCCCCAAATCAGCAAACAGAGACCATGAAAACGTTTATTCAAACATTTTCACCTATTCTATCTAGTCACTATCGACGATGGATTCTTGGTGTCCAAGAGCATAATAATGCTTCTCACAATAAACCATTAGGCTCTTTTGATAGAAGAGGATGGGGATGTAAAGATGATAAAGAGAACTATATTTATGCTAGAACGCTTCATCAAGAGATAGAAGAGTTAATGAAAAAACCTTATAGGGGAGCATCATACTGTAATGTTGTTGCTGACCCTATACTCTTAATTGTTTCTGGATTGGGTTACTATATGGGTGCAGAGATGAATCAACCAAAGCTATATACCATAAAAGAAAAAAAGCGATTGAGAAGTTCTCTTCAAAAAGGTATTACACTAATTAGCCAACGATTTCAAGTAAAAAAAGGTAAAGACTTCAATAAAAAGCCCATTAAGAGATTGAGTTTTCAAGAAGGAGAGTGGTATGGACATCCTGACTATGACTATAGTGGATATATGCAAAAAAAATTTCCCCAAAAAAAAGATAAATATCCTCTAAAAGAGATAGGGCTTGATGTCGCACACGGAGACAGGGTACTCTACTTTCTTGAAATGCTCAATGCGACAAAGCAGCACTTCTCGTTCTCTTTTCCAACAAAAAAAGAGATGAAAATGTTTAGTGATGGTTTTCTCTATAATGTCTTTAGTGGAGATGATAAACATCCTATTTTTAAAAACTATATGGATGGATCTAACGGATGGTTTCGAGTGAATTATGACTCAAGAGAGGGGTATGGCTATGCACCATTTAGCATTGGTTCAATCGGTGCTGTACAAGGTGGATACCCTCGTTTAGCAAAATATAACAAGAGAATTTCAACCATTTTTATTGCACTCTATCACGCTTTACATTCAGAAAAAAAAGAGGATAGACATTTTATTCATACCTTCTATGAAAAAACTGTATGGTCACAAGGTGTACAACAACAAGAGTACGATTTTAAAGCGAAGCACTTAGATGGAAAAAGTGCTCTTTTTCTAATGAACTTCTACTGCTCTTTAGTAGAATAACCCCCATATAAGGAGATAAATGAAAAAAAGATAATAAAGAGTTAAAAATATAAGATATAAAATAGATACGATTAAAATAAAAAGTTAAAAAAAAAGGATAACCCAATGAAAATAAACAAAAGACTATTGTCATTTATAATGGTACTGCTTAGCACCACCATTATCTATGCAGAAAACAGTACTCCTATATTAGGAAGCATCAATACCGAGCATTACGCTGAGCAAATCACCCTTAACAACAGTGAGACAAGAGCATACATTACAAACTACTCTAGTGGATTTGTTATTATTGATATTAGCAATTCAGCAAATCCTACCATAGTATCTGAATTTACACAGACCGATGGTGGAAGAGTATTTGACATTGCATTAAGTGCTGATAATAAAACTGCTTATGTTGCTCTCGATCAAGATGGTATATTAGTATTAGATATTTCCAATGAACATAATATTAAAGAGCTTGGAAGCTTCAACACCAATGGTCGAGCAAAAGGGGTAACACTCTCTTCTGATGGAACAAAACTATTTGTTGCAGACTATTTTGATGGAATGGTAGTACTTGATGTCTCTAACCCGACACAACCTAGAAAAATTGGTCACTACGTAACAGACTATGCACATGGTGGAAAAGTATGGGATATTGTTCTTTCAGCAGATGGAACAAAAGCTTATCTAGCAGATCATAGTAAAGGACTACTTATCTTAAATATTAGTAACCTTAACAATATCTCAAAAATTGGAGAGTATGATACAGCAGGAATTACACTGGATGTAGCACTAACAGCTTCTGAAGACAAAGCCTATGTTACCGATCACAGTAATGGTCTTGTTATTATAGATATTTCTAACCCTTCAGCACCTACTAAAATTGGTCATTTCCCTTCACAAGATAAGGCATGGAGATTGGCACTTTCAGGTAGTGAAGATAAAGTATTTATGGCAGACAGAGACGCTGGTCTTGTTAGCATTGATGTATCATCACCTACTGCTCCTGTAGAACTTGCAAGAGAGTCTACTGGCGTATATACTTTTGGAGTTACACTATCTTCAGATAGTGAAAAAGCTTATGCAGCAGACTACTATAGAGGTATATCTATTTTAGACCTCTCTTTATTACCTTAAAACTTCTATTAATCTAATAGAAGTTTCAAGATTTTAGAGTCTACTTTGGTAATATCAAAGTAGGCTTTTTGTTTTGCACCAAACTGTCTATAGGACTTCTCAACACTCTCTATCATACTTCCTTCAAAATCAAATGTATTTGTAATTGTAGAAGAAAATCTAATCACCTCTTTAAACAGCAATGCTGCTGCACCACTACTTCTAAAAGAAGGGTCAATGGTTGTAATAAGATTATAAGCACTCTGTTTATCCCAAATAATTAAAAAGGCTGCATGAATATTCTTCTCAGTATCAATGGCATAAAATGTTCCTCCACTATTGTGCTGATAAGCACCATCATAGATACCTTTAAAGTGTTCAAAGGTATAAGATATTTGAGCCCCCTGCTTCTCTAGTGTCATTTTATGATTTGCATAAAAATCTTCTGCTGAGATATCTCGCTTAATCTCAACAATCGTTTCTGCTTTTTGAATATCTTTTCGTTTTCCATTACTAAAATTTTTAAATACCTGCTCTATATCAGATAAATCTTCAATAACATAGGTATAGTTTGTTGTCTGCTTATACCCTCTCCAGTAGAAAGGTAACCAATTGGTTACACTGTAGTGCATGGTTTGGTTGAAGTAGTCTACCTTTGGCAATTGATTAATAAGTGCATCCATCATCTTTCGCTCATAAGAGAGTTTTGTCTCATATTTCTGTCCCTTAGGATAAGCAATATAGACCCCCATAGTCTGTCCATGTTGGGGCATGGTTATGAGATTAAAAACCAGCTTTTTCTTTCTATAGTATGGCATTGAAGCAACCACCTTGTTGCCTTTTTCTACCAAAGCAACATCCCAGTTCTCTTCTCCACAAACAGCATCTAAAAACCAACTTTGACTAAAAACAGGAATCTCCTGTTCAACCTTTAAAAAGGCTTGATATTTCTCTTTATTTGTCATAAAACTCTCCTGAGGATACTTTTTTTAATATATAGAGTGAGATTAATTGCATTGCTGAAATATAGAGTGTCATTAAAATAAGCATATCGCTAAACTCTATCTTCATAAGATGAGAAACAACAACAATCGATACTGTTCCCACCAAAAGTACAATTTGCCAAATAAGCTCTACTCTTAAATAGCCAAACATATCATAAGTAGCACTCAATGATGAGACCACAAAACGGATAAAAAACATTGGTACAACCACTTTAGCATAGCTACCTGCCAGTCGCCACTCTTCTCCAAAGACAAAGGCAAAAAGGTCCTCAATAACAAAAAAGAGGACTACAAAAATAGGTAATCCTAACAAAACCAGCTTCTTTAATGTATTGTGAAATACCTCTTCGGCTTTTCCTGTTCTATTTTTCTCTCTAACCCCCTCTTCATAATAGACCTGACCAATTGATTGTCCAATTAATGCAGAGGGAATACCTAACATTCTTTGTACAATTGAATAGTACCCAAGTGTAGCAACCGAGTAGAATATTGAGATAAGAATGTTTGAAAGATGCCCAGAGAGGACATTTGCCAATGCAGAGGGTAAAGAGAATTGTGGAAATTTTTTATAAAATTTTGCCAAAGAAACCATTCTCTTTTTTGTAATCGAAAGAAGAAGTGTTTTGTCAGAGATGATATTTTTAAACAGTCGCATATTGGCAAAAAACTGGGAGATAATCAGCCCTGAGATTAAACCTGTAGCACCTGCCTTTAAAAAACCTACACCCACTTGGATAATTGCCATAACAAATGACTTTACAACGGTAGCATCTGCAATATCTTTGTAGTACTTCTTTCTATTGTTGTAACTGTTTAAAATATTAAAAAGACCTGTAAAGAAAAGTGTCAACGGTATAAAATATAGCCACATAGATATATCATTATTACCTAACATTTTAGTAATAGAATCATTAAAGAGTAGAATAACAACCAGAAGGGTCAAGGAGATACCAATGTTAATAAGTATGCCTAAGGCAAAAAGATTAATGGCATCTTCCTCTTTTGTAGGAAGCATTACTGCCTTCTCATATCCAGCATTAACGCCCACAGAGAAGAGAGACAGAATGGCTAAAAAAAGTGCCAAAAGACCAAAATCTTCAGGAGAATAAATTCGTGTTAAAATGGGACTAATGGCAATAGGAATGGCTTGTGCAACAACCGTTCCTGTCATTAATGTTAAGACATTTTTTCCAAACTCTGATTTTGGTTTTATCTTTTCTATCATGAGTTGATGGCTCTCGCAGGAACACCAACAACTGTTGTGTTGTCTGGAATGCTTTTGTTGACAAGAGACCCTGCTCCTACAATAACATTTCTACCAATCACAACGCCCTCTTTTCCTGATACAACGTTTGCTCTCATTCCAATGTAACTTCCCTCTTTTATAACAATCTCTGTATGAGGTTGCCCTTTTCCATGACAAGTAAAATAACAGTTACAAGATATGGTTACATTATCTTCAATGATAAGCTTAGAGGGGTCAATCTCATCAAGATAACACTTCATCCCAATATCACTATGTTTTCCAATTTTAAACCCAATCAATCTGTAAAGCATAACACGTAGTCTCAAAAAAGGTACATTTGGAATAATCACTAAGTTTAAAAATTTAATAAACGGTTTTGTTGTAATTTTCCAAAGTGAGTATTTTGCATAATATGGAGGTTCTACTTTTAGTACCTTCTCATAATATAGTTCTATTATTTTCATAAAGTTCCTTATTTTATATATCGAGTAAAATTATATTGAAAACTATTTAACATAGATTGATATTTCATGTTATTCTTTACAAAAAAATATTTTATAAAGTTTTTTTATGTTAATATTTTTGAAAAATTGGGAATGTGGCAAAAAATGATAAAAATATCAATACCATCAAATAATATTTTAGAAAGAAAATACCTTTTAGATATTCTTTTTCATCAATTTTTAGCTATAGATTATGAAACTATTATCTCAAAAGAGATAACAGACTCATATGTTATCTCTTTTCAAAACAGAAGTATTATTATAAAAGACTATTTCTTCTCACTCTACCCTAATGATTTAGAGTATCTACATAAAGATTCCATTCCTAAAACAGTAATTTTTGCTTCACATAAACTCTTCTCTGAAGAAAATCTTCCCATTCTTTTTGGTCAAGATAAAATTGAAATCTCCTCAGAGAAAATCATCTCTCATATAGATATATTTGCTACTCTTTTCTTTATGCTTACACGATGGGAAGAGTATGTTAACAAAAGCAGAGATGAGCATCAACGTTTTCCACATACAGCTTCTCTTGCCTATCAATCTAACTTTCTTCATCGTCCTATTGTAAACGAGTATATTGAGTTTCTATGGAATATGCTCTTAGAGCTTGGATTTGAAGGAGAGAGAAAAAAAGAGACTTTCTCAATGATTATTACGCATGATATTGACGAAATTTTACGTTATCCAAGCATTAAAAAAGTCATTAAAGGAATGATAGGAGACATTATTTACAGAAAAAATCTTCTCCTCCCCTTTAAAACACTCTATGACTACGCACTTATCTCTTTAAAGAAAAAAAATGACCCTTACGATACCTTTGATGAGATTATGGATATTAGTGAAAAGTTCAATATGCAATCTCACTTCTTCTTTATGGCAGGAGGAGAGAGCCGATATGATAACCGATACGAGATAAGCGACCCTCTGGTAAAAACCATTATAGAGAAAATAAAAAATCGGGGACACAAGATTGGATTACACCCATCTTATAATGCCTATAATAATCCTAAGCTATTCACATCAGAAAAAGAGCAACTTGAAACGATTGCAGAGAGTAAAATTGTATCAGGAAGAGAACATTATCTTCGATTTGAAGTCCCAACAACCTGGCAAATTTGGGAAGACAATCAGTTTGAGTGGTGTTCCAACTTGGCATATGCAAAAGAGGCTGGTTTTCGTGCAGGCTCATGTCTACCCTATACCCCATTTAATATTCTTACAAGAGAAACATTAACATTAATTGAAAAACCACTGACCATGATGGAGGTGACCTTTATGGAGCAGACAAAAAAAACCTCTGAATTTGATGCATTGGCTGAGTATTACTTAAAGATTACAAAAAAATATAATGGAGAGTTTGTTCTTCTTTGGCACAATGCAACGCTCTATGAGCGTTCTATGCTCCAGTACAAAGAGAGCTATCAAAAAACTATCCAAAAATTTAAAGATTTACTATAATGAGCCAACTCTTTTTTCTCTCCAAAGAGTTTATCTTTGCTATTTTACTCATTAGTGGTACAATAAAGATGATTTTACCACTTGTTGGTATTGATGCTCTTCCTGATTTAACACTAATGAGTGCCTTTGCAGTTACCACCATTATGATATTGCACATGAGAGAAACACTCTACTCTATTTCAAAAGAGAAAGTAGAGCTTATTGTACTGTTGACCCTATTCTACCTATTGATGATTTTTTCACTCAGTTACACCTCATCTCAAAGCTCCTCATTAACCAAAACCATTAATTTCGGGACAATGGCGATGGCTTTCTATTTCCCTCTTTTAGTAAAGAGCTTCAACATAGAGAAGTTTATGCACTCAGTCACAAGCATCATCTTTATTGTCTCTGTTATCTTTTTAAACTTTTATACTAGCTATTTAGATAGAGATGAAACTGTTATTTTAGCATTAGGAGAAGAGAAAGCACTACAGATGACTGCACTCTATCTAACCATCTCATGGCTCAATGGTATTTTAGTTCTCTACTATTTTTTTCAAAAACAAAATAACGCATGGATGAAATGGGTACCCCTTCTTATCGCTTTTGCCATTCTTATCTCAGCAGGAGGAAGAGGTCCTCTTATCTTTACTGTTTTAATTTTAGGCATATATTTTATCTATCAACTTTTACAATCAATCTTTACGTTTCAGTTAAACAGATTAACGCTTCCTGTTTTGATACTTATCATTATTGCCTCTGCTACCATCTTTATTGTTGTCAATACAAACTTAACCAAAGGGAATCCTTCGTTAAACCTTCTAAACAATACCGTAGAACGTTTAGTTGGACTTGTAAATGAAGATGGAGGAGGAGCTTCAGCACATAGCCGTATTACCAACGCGAAGTTCTCTATAGAAAAAATTAATCAAAATCCATTTTGGGGATATGGTGTGGGAAGCTATGGATATGAGATGACAAAGATTGATTATTTGGACTATCCTCATAATATCTTTTTAGAAATATGGTTTGAGTTAGGGTATATTCCTCTACTTATTTTCCTATTTCTTCTCTACAAAATATATCAACATATAGACCCAAAATATTGTGCTTGGTGTATGGCACTTTTCTTCTACTTTTTACTTAATGTATTAAAATCCAGTAGTCTTATTGACATACGTATGATGTTAGGATTTTATGCAATATTTATAACCATAGAAAATAAAAAGGAAAAAAAATGAAAGTAGCGAACTTAGTTTTCAATAGTTTTGTCAATGACAGTCGTGTTTTAAAAGAGTCTATCTCTTTAGCCAATGGTGGGTATGACCTTGAAGTTATTGCTCATTTAGATAAAGATTTAAACAGACATGAATATAGAGATGGATTTACCATTAGGCGTTTTAGTTATCTTAACCGAGATGAAAAAAAGAGTATCTTCTCTAAATTAGGGGCTTACATAAAGTATATTCAACAGAGTGTCAAACATTGTAAAAATTTTGATATTCTCCACTGTAATGACTTAGATACTCTACCTATCGCCTATATTATTAAACGAATCTACAACAAAAATATAAAAGTGGTCTATGATGCACATGAACATGAGACAGAGAGACATCATCAGAGTGATTTTGATAAAAAATTTCTAAAAATTGTAGAACGGTTTTTTCTTAAATCAGTAGACTCAGTCATTACAGTTAGTGAATCTATTGCTGATGATTATGCCAAAATTTACAATATTGAAAAACCTGTTGTTGTCTATAATGCTCCTCATAAACTAGAGATAAGTAAACAGGATATATTTAGAGATAAGTTCAATATCCCAAAAGATAATATTATCTTTCTCTACCAAGGAGGTCTCCAACCCAGAAGAGGTATTTTAGAGTTTTTTGATTTGGTACGAAATAAAAAAAATATAAGCTACATCATTATGGGTTTTGGAGAACTAAAAGAGGAAATTTTAGAACTGTCTAAAAAGGAGAAAAATCTCTATTTTCTAGATGCCGTCTCTCCTGATGTACTACTTCAATATACCTCCTCTGCCGATATTGGCGTTTGTATAGAGGAAAATCTCTGTAAAAGCTGGGATTTAGCACTACCAAATAAAATGTTTGAATATCACATGGTTGATTTACCTGTAATTGTTTCAGGGCTTTTTGAACTTAAAAAATTTATTTTAGAAAAGGATACAGGTTATGTCATAGAGGATATTTTTAATCATGAAGAGTTTGATTTACTCTTTCCCAAAATTGTAGCTACCTATAAAGATAAATATACAAATATTCAAAAAGTTAAAGAGGTATACAACTGGCAAGAGCAAGAGAAAAAGTTATTAGAAATATATAGAAACTTAAGTGTAACACAAGAGTTAAAATCGTTAAAAATAGGAATAAAATGATAAGTAAATTTAAAACAGTATTTGTACTGGCACCACATACAGATGATGGTGAACTCGGTGCAGGTGGAACAATTGCAAAACTTATAGAGAATGGTGCGAATGTATACTATTTTGCCTTCTCTACAGCAGAAGAGTCAGTACCTGAGGGGCATCCTAAAGATATATTAAAAACAGAAGTCATTAATGCAACTCATAAACTTGGTATAAAAAGAGAGAATGTAATTATATTTCACTATCAAGTAAGAAAACTAAACTATGCTAGACAAGAGATTCTTGAAGAACTAATTAAACATAAAAAAATGATTATGCCAGATTTAGTACTAATGCCCTCTTTACATGATATTCATCAAGACCACAGTACCATTGCACAAGAGGGGCTTAGAGCATTTAAAAACTGTACCATTTTAGGATATGAACTAATATGGAACAACCTAACATTTAACACCACTTCATTTGTAAAGTTATCTGAAAAAAATGTTCAGTGCAAAGTAAATGCACTTAAAGAGTATAAATCACAAGAAGGAAGAAGCTACATGAGTGAAGATTTCATCTTCTCTCTAGCTAAAATCAGAGGGGTACAGATTGGTACAACTTATGCAGAAAGTTTTGAGGTGTTAAGATGGATAATAAGATAACGGTAGGAATACATCAACCTAACTTTATGCCTTGGTTAGGATACTTTTATAAAATTGCACAATCTGATATATTTATCTTTTTAGATGATGTTCAATTTATAAAGACAGGTTCAAGTTATACCAATAGGGTCTCACTCAACCTCTCAGGAGAGAGTCAATATATGACCATTCCTGTAAAAAGAGTCTCTGGAGTACAAAATATTAACCAGACACAAGTTTTAGACCAGAAGTGGAAAAAAAAGCTACTTGGTTCATTACAAGCAAATTATGCAAAAGCTCCTTATTTTAAGGAGCATAAAGAGTTTGTTTTTCAACTCATTAATTTTGAAGCCGATAATCTCGCCTCTTATAATATACATTTTATTGAAGAGATATCAAAGAGATTAAACTTGACGACTACATTCTTTAAAAGTTCTGAGTTTCAAATAGAGAGTACATCTACACAAAGATTGGTTGAGCTGATTACTAAAGTCAATGGTAATATATACCTTTCAGGCGATGGTGGAGATAACTACCAAGAGCATAAACTCTACGAAGAGGCTCATATAGAGTTAATCTATAATAAAATGCCAAAATTTCAATACGATCAAGTAAAAACAGAAAGCTTTATTGGTGGGTTATCTATTGTAGATGCCATCTTTAATATTGGATTTGACAACTTAATATCTGAACTTTTTACTCAAACCCTAAAGGATATATAATGATTAAAAAAGAAGAGACTGTATGGATTATAAATGACTATGCGGGAAGTCCTTTTCATGGTATGATCTATAGACACTACTATATGGCTAAAGAGTTACAAAAAAGAGGCATTAAACCCATTATTATTACAGCTTCATTCTCTCATTTTATGAAAAATGAACCACAATTAGATGCATCACAATCATATCTGCATGAAAAGGTAGATATGATAGACTATCTATGGCTTAAGGTCATGAAATATAAAGATTCTAAAGATAAAAAAAGAGTGCTTAAATGGTTTCAATTTACGTTTAAACTCTTCTTTTTACCAGATGATATTCAGAAACCAGATACAATTTTATGTTCAGGTTCTGCACCTATGCTTATTATTCCCTCTTACTATTTAGCCAAGAAGCATAAGGCTAAACTGATATTTGAAATTAGAGATATTTGGCCTCTTACACTAATGCATTTCAAGGGATATTCAAAATATAATCCCCTTATTTATATTATGCAAAAATCAGTTAATTTTGGATTTAGAAAAGCAGACTCCATCATATCAGTTCTTCCAAGAACAGACAAGTATATTAAAGAACAAGGCATCCATGATTTTAACTTCTCTTACTTACCAAATGGTATATTCTTAGAAGAGTTACAAAATCCTCTACCCCTCAATGCAGAGACAAAATCTAAACTCCCAAAAAATAAATTTATTATAGGCTATGCAGGGGCAATGGGTATGGGAGATGGTCTTGATATTTTAATTGACACAGCTAATATGCTAAAAGCTCATCTAGATATTGCTTTTGTTATTGTAGGTAAAGGGTCAGAAAAATCACACCTTCAACAACGTGTTAAAGATTTGGAACTCAATAATGTTACCATTCTTGATAGTATCCCCAAAAAAGAAGTTCAGAGTCTACTCGCCCTATTTGACCTATGCTATATTGGATGGGAAGATAAAGAGCTATATAAATATGGTATCTCGGCTAATAAAATTTTTGATTATATGTATGCTCAAAAACCAATAATACATCTCTTTAATGGAGAAGGTGATTTGGTCTCCCAAGCACAGTGTGGAATCTCCATAAGAAAGCAGGATTCATCTTTAATTAGAGATGCCATCTTAAAACTCTATGGTTACTCTAAAGAGGAGCGTATTCAGATTGGACAGAGAGGAAAACGATTTGTATTGGAGTATCATACTTACAATAAAATAACTGAAAAGTTTATTGATATCATAAAACCTAAAAGTAAAAAAAAAGCTGTCGTAAGCTATTAAAATAATTAAGGGTAGAGATAATCTTCTGCTCTTTTTCCATTAATATTTAGAGCTTCTCTATCTGCTCCAGCCTCTATGAGCTGAGAAAAAAGTTCTCTATTTTTTTTAAAACAGGTATAGTGCAAAGCTCTATCCTTATCGTGTCTTTGTGTCTTATTTATATCAATTTTTGAATCAATTAAAAATGTAACTAATGCACGGTTTCCTTGTTCTGTAGCATGATGGAGAAGCGTATTACCAAAAGAGTCAATACTATCAATCTCAGCTCCATAAGATATTAATCGTTTGATCATTGGTAGACGCATTTCTATTTTATTTGAATTAATTGCTTCAAATAGAGGATATTTTGTTGCATAGTTATTTTTTTTATTACTATCTGCACCATTTTTAAGTAAGAAATCAATTATCTCTAAATTCCCTTCTCTACAAGCATAGTGCAGTGCTGTACAAGCGTACTCTTCTTCAATATCAATATTTTCTTCTAAATAACTACTTAATAGATTTAAATCACTCTTTTTGACAGCTCTATAGATTACCCCTTTTCCCATTAGCACTTCCCATTTTTTCTGTTAATATAGGAAGAAGTATATCTTTCCTTACTTAAAAAATTAATAAACAAAAAATATATTTCTTTATTCAATAATATTAAAAAATATTAATTAACAATTTAAAACTTTATAGCTATAATTATGACCATATTTAAAAAAGGTATTTTATGAACAAAGAAGAAAATATTAATCTCATATCTCTTTTTAACAATTTATATAGGTACAAGTGGCATATACTACTAATTATGCTCTCTACACTCATTGTCACTTTTTTCTATATCAAACAGATGGTACCAATATATGCTAGTCATATTTTGATAAGTGTTGACAATGACAAATCCTCTAGTATTACCTCTCTTTTCCCCAATAATAATGTTGTCAATATTGATATGGAGAGTCAACTTGAATATGATATACAGATTTTAAAATCTCGTAATATCATCTCTAATGTCTTAAAAAAAGTTGATTTATCTAAAAGATTTTTTATTGAAAGAAAGTGGGGTAAAGAGGAAATATATAAAGAAAAAATTCCTTTTAATTTAGAATATAAACCTAAAATAAAAGATGGAGGTTCTCTTCTTTTATTTATAACAGAAGTAGATAGTAAACGCTTTATGATTAGTGAGGGAGAAGAGAGTGAAAGTAACAAACGAATCTATCACTATAAACAGAACATTGTAACAGATAACTATACATTAAAAATTAAAAAAAAGTTATCTAAGGCTTCATTAGTAGGGAAAGAATATAGCATAGAAGTTGAGAACAACAAAAATGTTTTAATTGCAAAAATTTTAAATAATTTATCTATTGAAAAACGAGTTAATAATCTACTTGACATTTCCTACCAAGATGAGATTCCTCAACGAGCAAAAGATATTCTTACAGAACTTGTCCTAAGTTATAAAAAATACAATCTACAAACAAAACAGCTTAAAAATAGAAAAAATATCACTTTTTTTAATGAGATGATTGCTGATATGGAAAAAATTCTAAAAAAGACAGGGGATGAACTCAAAGTCTACAGAGCAAAACATAAGGAGCTTCTTCTTTTAGGTTCTGAAGATAAATTCTTTTTTAATACATTGGAAAAAAAGAAGAATCTTCTTCAACTTAAAAAAACTTTAGAAGCTTTAGAGTTGACTAAAAACAATATTAAAAACGGTATTTATTCCTCTTCACTCCTTGATATTAACAACCTGAAAACCAATGAAATTAGTACTTTAATAGAAAAATTACGTAATCAAAAAGAGAAACTTTCTCTACTTTTTAAGCAAAAAGAGTACCCTTCAACTCTTTTAATTGAGAATGTATCCTATGAAAGACTTCTCTCTCAACTCAAAGAAGAAGAAAAAAAGTTAGGGAAATTAACATTAGAGTATACGAAAGAGTATACAACCGTTGTTGAGACAAAAAAAATTATTCAACAGATTAAATCAGAATTATTCAGATATCTTGATAATAATATAAAAAATAGTTTTTCAGAAATTAATCAACTAAAAGTAGAGACAAAACGAAACATTAGGACATTAATTATCTCTCTAGAAAAGAAATACTATCTAACAGAAGCATCTTTAAAGGAAGAGCAAAAGACACTTGACACACTACCAACTACAACAATGAGGCTTAAGGAACTTGAAAGAGTTTTTGAACTAAATAATAATAATAAAAAGAAACTTCAACAGAGAAAAAGTGAAGCCCTTATTGCAAAAAAATCTACTATTTCAAATATACATATTGTTGATAATGCAACAACTCCAAAACATCCTATTAAACCCAAAAAAAGCTTTCTCTATCTCTCTGGACTCATATTAGGACTGATTCTATCTATAGCATACAGTTCTTTACAGATCTACAGAGAACCTAAAATATATAATAAAAAAGATGCTATAGTAGAGGGATACACTCTAATTTATGAAAAGAATACTAAAGATCAAGAGAACTTTTGGACACTTATCTCACATTTAGAAAATGTAAAATGTAATCAATCTAAAAAAATTCTTATTACCTCAAGTGATTATGGAGAAAATAAAAATTTAGTTACAATTAAACTTGCTTTACACTTAGCAAATATCTCAAAAAAGATACTTATAATAGATTTTGACATCTATTATGGTGTTATAACACAACATTTTAAAAAGAAAAACTCTATGGGATTAAGCACACTACTTACTACACCTCATCCTATAGAAGAGGTTAATATTGAGGAGTATATAGATACCCTAACAACAACTATTGACTTCCTCCCAGCCGGTCCAATTATTCCTCACTGCTCAACACTTCTATTTAATCCTAATATCTCATTCTTATTAGAGAAGCTATCTAATACTTATGACTATATTTTACTTGCAACACCACCAATGGGGAAACACCCTCAAATATCAATTTTATTAAAATATATTGATATATTGATGGTAGTTGCAAAAATAGAAAAAACAGATAAAAAACTTTTACAAAATTTTAATAGAGAAAATAATTTTAAAATTAAAAATTTTATTTTCTTAACAGATAAAGAGTAATACAAGAGAGTTTATAGAAGTATAAAGATATAATTTTAAAAATTAAATAAATTAAAGATAAAAATATGAATTTCGAATTAACTATCAGCCCAATCAATGAGATAGACAGTTCTTTAGAACTTATCTTAATTGTTAAAAAAAACTTAAAACATGACTTCGTTCAAAACAAAAAACTACTTAAAAAAGCTGGTTTCAAAGCTGGGCAAGATGAGACTTGTCTACTTGTTGAAAAAAATAAACTCTATGTAGGGTTAGAGTCTATTAACGATGAAAACCTTAGAACAGCTATGGCAAAAGCAATTCAAGCACTCAACAATACTCAATTCAAAAGCCTTAAAGTAGCAACCTATATGGAGAGTGAAAAGACTTACCATAACATCAGAGCAATGGTAGAAGGAATGCTTTTAGGTCAATACACTTTTGACCGATATAAAAGTAAAAAGTCTCAACAAAAATTAAAAGAGATTGTATTCTCTTTAGAAGAGTACTCAGCTTTTGAAGTTGACATGGAAGAAGCTGCAAGTGCCATTGAGATGGGACAGATTACAGCAGATGCCACTAACTTTACACGAGACATAGTCAATACTACTCCTGAAGATTGTTACCCAAAAACTCTAGCCGACATTGCAGAAGGTTTAGCAGATGAATCAGAACTTAACTGTAATATTCTAAAAGTGAAAGAGCTTAGAGAAGAGAAGATGGAGACCCTACTTGCTGTAGCTCGTGCTTCACGACATAAGCCAAGAGTTATTCACCTAAGCCACAAACCAAAAGATGCAAAAGTAGTGGTTTCACTCATTGGAAAAGGACTCACTTACGACACAGGTGGTCTTAGTTTAAAACCTTCAACTTCTATGGTCAGCATGAAACTGGACAAAAGTGGTGGTGCAGCCGTGCTGGGCATTATGAAAGCGATAGCTGAGATGAACTTACCCATCGAAGTTCATGGTTTTGTAGGAGCAGTGGAGAACATGATTGGGGGAGATGCTTACAAACCTGACGATGTTTTAGTGGCAAAAAATGGAAAAACCATTGAGGTGAGAAACACCGATGCCGAGGGGCGTTTGGTCTTAGCCGATGTACTGGGATATGCACAACAAGAGGTCAAAGCAGACTACATGTTTGACTTTGCAACCCTAACAGGTGCATCTGTTGTGGCTGTTGGTCACTACACATCAAGTATAATGGGAAATGGAAAAAAACCTAAAAAACTGGTCATAGACGCAGCAAAAGCCTCTGGTGAATTGGCAAGCATATTAGATTTTAACAAGCACTTAGGAAAATGTTTAAAGTCTAACATTGCAGACATTTCAAACATTTCTAATACTCCTTATGGAGGTGCAATTACAGCTGGTATGTTCCTTGATGAGTTCATTGATAAAGAGAACAAGAAAAAATGGGCTCACATTGATATTGCTGGTCCTGCTTATGTAGAACACGCTTGGGGAGAAAATCCTATTGGTGGTTCAGGTGCTGGTGTGCGTATGATGCTCAGGCTTCTTGAAAAATTGGCGAGTAACTAATGAGTAGGTACTTATATTTACTCAATAAAAATCAATTTAAGATTGTATTTTTCTTAACCGTAATATTTGTCTTGTTTAAAGCACTTATGCCTCCAGGTGACCCATTTTTAACTTTTCATCATGCAGACAAAGTACTTCATGCAGGAGCATTTTTTGTACTCTCTTTTCTTTTAAACCGTTCTTCATCGAGCATTGAAAAAAGGTTAAGAAATATGGGTTCACTACTTGCTTTTGGAATTCTTATTGAAATTTTACAATCGTTTACAGGGTATAGAGAAGTATCATCTTTAGATGTATTTGCTGACCTAGTGGGCATATTGCTCTTTCAATTTAGTTACTCACTTTTAAAATTTGTTCAACAAAAAAGACATCAAAAGAAGAAAAATATATAGATTAAGAATTATCTATAACATAAAAGATGAGGTAAAAAATCGAGCTTTTGATTACAAATCAAATACATCTTTTATGTTTCATTCATCATCTTTCTAAATTAAAATTGTTATAAAAAGTTATTTTTTATTTTTATATGTGTATAATTCCAAAACATATAAAAAAGGAAAAATATGAAAAAAACTATACTAACAGCAACTCTATTATTTAGTGTATCAAGCACTAGCCTTATTGCAGCAGACTTTATAAAAGGTGAATATTATGGAGGTGCAGGTTTTGGTATGGAAAAATTCTCTAGATACACATCTTATGATCCAGGGCTTAGCATTATATTAAATGGTGGTAAACCAATTATTAAACTTGGACCTGGAGTTATTGGTGTAGAAGGGGAATTTACCTATACAGCATTGCCAATGAACTATAACAGCATGGGATCAGATTGGGACTTAAATATTATGACATTAGGTGCATATGCAACTTATACTTTTGATCACTCTGATAAACTATACACAAGAGTAAAAGCTGGTATTGTTCATCGTAATTACAGCTGGGACTACAATGGAGATAGTAGAGATTATAACTATGACTACACACAAGTTGGTGCTGCAATAGGTGTTGGTGTTGGTTATAAGTTCAATGAGACACTCCGTGCTTATTCTGATTTAATTTTAGTTGATGGTTCTGACTTAACACAGCTTAACTTCGGTCTTCAAATGAACTTCTAAAGTTTACTAGACCCAAAATATTTTAAGAAACTTTTTCTTGAAAGTTTTTTTCTTTTAGTGAGCATAATCTGCCCACTAAAATACGAATTTATTAATTCCCTCTTCATTTTCAAAAATACAAATTTAAAGTAAATACTAAAGCTAAATAAATAATTAAAAATCATCTATAACCCCTACTTCACCAAACTTTAGTTAAAATTCCATAATTATTTTAACTAAGGAATATCATGGGATTAAGCATCGGACTTGTAGGATTACCAAACGTAGGTAAATCAACCACATTTAACGCCCTTACTAAAGCACAAAACGCAGAGAGTGCAAACTACCCTTTCTGTACCATTGAACCAAACAAAGCAGTTGTACCTGTACCTGACGCACGTATTGATGAACTTGTAAAGATTGTAAAACCTGAGAAGGTTCAGTACTCTACTTTGGACTTTGTAGATATTGCAGGACTTGTTAAAGGTGCTTCAAAAGGTGAAGGTTTAGGAAACAAATTTCTTTCTAACATTCGTGAAACAGAAGTAATCTTACACATTGTAAGATGTTTTGAAGATGATAATGTTGTTCATGTCGAAGGTAGCATTGACCCTATTCGTGATGTTGAGATTATTGAACAAGAGTTACTCTTTGCAGACCTTGATGCTGTTGAAAAACGTATTATGACACTCTCTAAAAAAGCACGAGGTAACGACAAAGATGCAAAAGCTCAACTGGTAGTTGTAGAAGATCTTTTAGAACATATTGCTGAGGGGAACCCTGTTTCTACTTTTCCAGAAATTGAATCAGATGAATTTATTGCAATGAACAAAGACCTACGTCTTCTTACTTCTAAAGAAATCATGTATGGTGCAAATGTTGACGAAGACTCGTTAGAAGAAGACAATGAGTACGTTAAAATTTTAAAAACGTATGCAAGCGAAAGAAATTCTGAAGTCATCAAGCTTTGTGCAAAGATGGAAGAAGAGATGATTGATTTTGACGATGCAGAGAGAGATGAAATGCTAGCCGACCTTGGTGTTAAAGAGAGTGGTTTACAACAAATCATCCACAAAGGCTTCGACAAACTTGGACTACAGTCATACTTTACTGCTGGCGTAAAAGAAGTTCGTGCATGGACAATTCGTCAAGGAACAACTGCACCTAAGGCTGCTGCCGTTATTCACAATGACTTTGAAAAAGGTTTCATTAGAGCTGAGGTTATTGCTTACGAAGACTTTGTAGAGTTTGGTGGAGACAATGGAGCAAAAGAGGCTGGAAAAAATCGACTCGAAGGGAAAGAGTACATTGTTCAAGATGGCGATGTAATGCACTTTAGATTTAACGTTTAATTCCCTCCAAAAGAGTAAGGATTTACCTCCTTTCTCTTTCATCTCTATTTTTACTTTAATTTATTAGCTAATTCTTCTTTAAAAACTATGTTATAATTTAGTAATGATAAAAAATAATGAACTCGACAATCTTATTATCTGTAGAAAGTGTCACACTCTCCATGAGAAGACTCCTTTGAGCAATAAAAAAAAAGCTCTCTGTTCTAAATGCAATATTGTCATGTACCAAAGAGATGACAAAATAATTGATAAGACTTTAGCTTTGGTTCTAACAGCTGCTATTTCGCTTATTGTAGCCTTTCAATTTACCATTGTAACCATAAATATTCAAGGATTGGAACAGAGTCTAACCTTAACTACACTCTTTATGGTAATTGCAGAACATCAACAATATGTTGTGGGAATCATGTTTCTTTTTCTCATTGTGATTTTTCCTCTCGTTATCATTTTTTCTATGCTTCTACTCCTTCTTCTAATGAAACAGAAGAAAGGTGGATACTTAAGTAAACGTCTACTTATACTTCTTGCGCACCTAAAACCTTGGAGCATGGTTGATATTTTCTTTATTTCACTCTTAGTTGCTATGGTCAAACTTTTTGACTATGCTAACATTGAACTAGGTATCTCATTTATAGCTTTCATTTTTACATTAATTCTCGATATAATCATTACAAAAAATATCAGTTTCTATGAATTATGGGAACATCACAATAAAATATATGGAAAAATAGATGAGCAATCATGAAAATTACATTCGCTGTCATATCTGTGAGACTGTCAATTACAATGATATTTCTCATAAAAAATGCCGTCGTTGTCACAGCAATATCTATGCAAATTTAAAAATCTCTTACCATAAAACTTTGGCATTTCTCATAACAGCCATGATTCTCTACATACCTGCCAATATCTACCCTATTCTTATTTCAAAACAGTTTGGAATAAATTCAGAGAGTACAATTGTTGGTGGCATCATACACCTTTGGGAGGCTGGTTCTTACCCCATAGCACTCATTATTCTTGTCGCTTCTGTTTTTGTTCCTCTTTTAAAATTTATACTAATAATCTATTTACTAATTACATCTAAGTATAATATACAATCATCAAAGTTAGACAAACATAAACTTTTTTATATAACTGAAGTCATAGGTCCATGGTCAATGGTCGATGTATTTGTAGTTGTCATACTCTCTGTACTCATTCATTTTTCAGGTATTCAAATTTACCCTGGGGCTGGAGCAACAGCCTTTGCACTCATGGTCTTTTTTACTATGCTCTCTGCACTCTCATTTGATACTCGACTAATAAAAAATAAAAAATACACTAGATAGAAAGGAAAAGCTCTAATGTCAAATCGTAAAAAATATAACGCTCCTAAAGTACAAGAGTCAAAAGGAATTCAACTACTTACTACCATTTGGCTTGTTCCTATTATTGCTATGCTTATAGCACTTTGGCTGGTCTTTCAATACTACTCCAAAGTTGGTCCAACCATTAAAATTAATTTTAAATCAAATGCTGGTCTCATTGCAAACCAAAGTCAGCTTAAACTACGTGATGTTACCATTGGTATGGTGTCAAAAATCTCCCTCTCCAAAGATGGGACAGGTGTCACTGTAGAAGTTAAAGTAAACAAAGATGTTGAAAAGTATCTTAATGAAAAAGCAAAATTTTGGATTGTTCATGCAGATGTTGGCTCACATGGTGTATCAGGACTTGATACACTTATCTCTGGTTCATACATTGAACTCTATGGAGTCAGTGAAAAAAAGACAAAAAAAAGGTTCGTTGGTCTAGACAAACCTTATATTGACAAAGATGCAGAAGGTGAGTACTACATTTTATCTGCTCCCAACTCCAACAACATATCAGAAGGTTCAAACGTCTACTACCGAATGGTAAAAGTAGGTAGAGTTGAACGTGTTGCTATCTCTCCCGATGGGAAAAAGGTCAACTTTACTATTTTTGTTGAGAAAAAGTTTAACAAATACATTAACAATCAGAGTCAATTTTATACCAGTAGTAGTTTTAGTTTAGATTTCTCCCAAGGAAAACTGGACATGAAACTGGCATCTATTTCGCAACTGGTTCATGGTGGTATTGCCATCTATACCCCTCTACAAACTTTAAATGAAGAAATAGATAATAAAGAGCAACAACGACAAATTTTTCCTCTTTTTAAAAGTCTTGCTGAAATGAAAGCGAAACATCTTAGTACAGGAGCTGAAGAGAAAATATATGCCTTCTCTTTTCAAGATAAACAAAATAAACTAGAGATTGGATCTCCTGTTGAGTTCAATGGTTTTCAAGTTGGTTATGTAACTGACATAAAAAACCATTTTAATAAAAGTCATAAAGAGATAGACTCCCAAGTATATGCACTAATTTATACAAAAGCTTTTAACAATAGTAAGAAAAAAATAGCAGGAGAAAAAATAATTGAAGAGCTTGTAGCAGATGGATTAAAAGCTTCTCTCTCCTCCACTATTCCGATGATTGGTTCAGACTTTATTAACTTGGTTTTTGACAACACTACAGGTCAAATAGATAACAGTCATAGCTATGCCCTATTTCCAACTATAAAAAGAGAAGAGAGTGGCAATCTACTAAAAGGTGTTGAAGCATTGGTAGCAAAACTAGAGAAGTTACCTCTAGAGAGTCTACTTAATTCTGCAACAAAGCTCTTAAAAGAGAACAATAAACCTGTACAAAATCTACTTAAAGATTTACGTCATACCATTAACAATTTTGACACAACCATCAATAACCTCAACAACCTTACAGGGCAAGAGTCTTTACAGTCATTACCAAATGAATTAACAGTGACTATGCAAGAGCTTACAAGAACACTAGAGAGTGTTCAGAAGCTCAGTAAAGACTATGATGCTGACTCAAAATTTGCTTCTGAGCTAGAGTTAACTCTACAAGAACTAATGCTCACAGCCGAATCTATGGGACGTATCAGTCTTAAACTTGAGAAAAAACCAAATGCACTTATTTTAGGAGATGACTAATGCGTAAACTAATTTCCCAACTCTTTTTACTACTTCTTCTCATTGGTTGTAGCAGTAACAAAACCTATTATACTCTAGGTGAGACAATCAATATTTCCCCTTCTGTGAAATATGACAAAACCATTGAGGTTGTTAGGGTAAATGTGCCTAAATATCTCATAGATTTCACTCTTGTACGACAAGTTAGCCCTCATCAAATTGAGCTTATTGACAAAGCACAATGGTTAACCCCCATGCAAAAACGTCTAACCAATACACTTATTGATTATTTACAAAAGTCTATGAATAATCCAAATGTACATCTCTACCCTTGGAATGCAAAAGAAGCAGCAAGCAAAAGAGTTTTAGTAAACATCACACGTTTTATCGCCTACAACAATGAAGTTATTTTAGAAGCAAATTATAAAATTCAAAATTTTGAGAACAATAAAAATAGTCAAAAACTTTTTCGAACTACTGTTAAAACCCATGAAAACATAGACCGTATGGTAGCTTCTATGGAAAAAGCTTATTTTAAATTGGCTGAGGAGATTAAAAGGGAAGTTGTAAAGTAATGTATTAAAAAGAGAAAGAGAAGCTTTACTTCTTCTCTTTTTCTAAAAATTTACCACAACCTTTTGTGGCACTTCCACCGAAACATTTTACTTCACGTGCTGTTCCGTTTTCATAAATAACAGTTCGTTGACAATTTGGTGCTTCTACACACTCATCATTGCTACAACCTACATCTGCTGGTACTGACATAATTACTCCTTATATTTTTTATAAGTAAGATAGTATCAAAGTAATCTAAAACTACTCTTTATCTTCTTACCATTTTCTAATAATTTTAGCTCTTTTAGTCTAAAATATATAAAACTAAAGTACTGTTTAAAATATATAGAGATAATAGATTAAGCTACAGATGAGTATAATCCATCTATGAAAATAATCAACATACTCTTTAGAATACTATCAACAATAGTAACACTAGGACTCATTGTGCTTATTGCACTTATATTTTATGTCAACTTACCCATTAAAACAACTCAAACAGTTACCTTACCTAAAGGAACGATTACCAATACTATTAATCATCTAAAATCAGAAGGGTATGCATTAACCACCATAGATACCTATCTTTTAGCTTACCTTATAGAGGGGCAACCAAAAAGTGGAACATTAGAGATTGGAAAAGGCTCAATGAAACGTTTAACCTTTTTACGAAAACTTACCAATGCCAAAGAAGCCATAGATGTGGTTACCCTTATTCCAGGTGAGACTCTTCCTATATTTTTAGAAGAACTTGCAAAAAAACAACATTTGAAACTTGAAAAGCTCAAAAGTGCTTACGAAAAGTTTAGCCCTTTTAAAGAGGCAGGAATTATTCCTGAGACTTACCATATTCCTCAAGATTCAGACGAAGAGACACTCATGAAAATTCTCATTGACCAGAGTCAAAAAACCTACAAAGAGTTAGCAGAAGAACATCTTAAAAAGTATGATGAGAAAGAGTGGTTAAAGATTTTAACTATGGCTTCTGTTGTACAAAAAGAGGCAGCAAACAAAGAGGAAATGCCAACGGTTGCTTCTGTCATTTTTAATCGTCTCAAAAAAGAGATGGCTCTTCAGATGGATGGAACACTTAACTATGGTAAATATTCACATGTAAAAGTAACTCCAAAACGTATTAGAGAAGACAAAAGTGGCTTCAATACTTACCTAAATAAAGGCTTACCTCCCTACCCTGTATGTTCGGTCTCTGTCCATGCCATAAAAGCTGTTCTAAGCCCTAAAAAGACCAACTATCTCTACTTTATGAGAAATAAATCTGGTGTACATGATTTTACAGACTCATATAATGAGCATTTGAAAAATATTAAAAGAGCCAAATAGCCCTATTATTAACATATATTGTGATAAAATTCCACCAAAATTATCCAGTTAATAGAAGGTATATATAATGGCAAAGAAAGAGATTAAAAAAGCAGTATTAGCGTACTCTGGTGGTCTTGACACCAGTATTATTTTAAAATGGTTACAAGATGAGTACAACTGTGAAGTGGTAACGTTTACAGCAGACCTTGGTCAAGGTGAAGAGGTAGAACCTGCTCGTCAAAAAGCGTTAGATATGGGAATTAAACCTGAAAATATTTTTATTTTAGATTTACGTGAAGAGTTTGTAAAAGATTTTGTATTTCCTATGTTTAGAGCAAACACCATCTATGAAGGTGAGTATCTTTTAGGAACATCTATTGCTAGACCTCTTATCTCCAAAAAGCAAATTGAAATTGCAGCACAAACAGGTGCAGATGCAGTAAGTCATGGTGCAACAGGAAAAGGAAATGACCAAGTACGTTTTGAACTTGGGTATTTGTCTTTAAACTCTGACATCGCAGTAATAGCTCCTTGGAGAGAGTGGGATTTAAACTCTCGTGAAAAGCTTTTAGCGTAT
>Ga0256844_10000190_pt1 | contig 24472 bp, 28 predicted proteins | sample MusselsmetaG_FD_189100 | JGI IMG/M metagenome (GOLD analysis project Ga0256844, IMG submission 189100) | Mussel associated microbial communities from hydrothermal vent at the East Pacific Rise, Pacific Ocean - Mussels | ecosystem: Host-associated > Mollusca > Shell > Unclassified ... | reverse complement strand
TTTCCAAAGTTTTCATTGGTATCTATGTCATGTGTTTCGACTATATCATACGCAGAAGCAGGGAGTATCTTAGGTATCCAACCTTTTTGCATGGCTTTGTTGTCTTGGACTGCAGCAACACTGTCATATTTGTTGATTTGTGTATCTGAAAAGTAACTAGTCAGTAAAAAGTAGAAAGCCCCAGCAGAGACAAGCATAATAAGCAGTATTTTTTTCATTCTAAAATCCTTTTTAGAATTCTACTCTTCTGTAACTTTAAGATACGACTACCCTATATGCTAGTGTTGTCTATATGCCAATGAAATAGGATGAAAGTACCACTAACACTACAGTAATCACAAACAGATAAGTATTATCTGTAACATAAGGAACGACAAGCAATAGCAAACCACCTATGAGAGGCATTGCTTTTTTTCTGCTTTTGGCATAACTAAGATAGGCCAGTCCCAATGATCCTAAAAATATGTTCCAAAGTATGAAGGATGTCGTCACTACAGAAGCCTTTTAGGCTAACAACATGTATCGTTGTTAATCACTTTAGATTTAGCAAGCGCTGCTTCTATCTCTTCTTTACTTACATCACCAGTGAGGTTGAGGTTTACTTCACCGTCTACGCCGCTTACTTCCATGTTGCTTATCTTCGCTTTGGTCTCGTCTGACATACAGTCACATGAGCCTGTGGCACAGTTTTCTACCATTTTAACGATGTTTTGTTTCTCTACGGTTCCTGTGAAAGCTATCTTCACACCTTCGCCTGTTTTAAATACGTTTTTATTCATTTTATTTTCCTTGACTTCGGCAAGCTATGCCACCGATGTATTATTTTAAATTCGTAGGTTCGATGCAATCGAACAAATATATTGGATTGTATACATGTTCGATTATATCGAACCTACAACCTCTGGCAATAACACTTCACGTATCTCAGCCAATGTCGCTTCAAACGCCTCAAAGTCTTTCCCATCAGGATCTTCAAAACCTACGTGTATGGTCTTCACTGGTTTAGGGAAAGTAGGACATGTCTCTTGTGCGTGTCCACAAACAGTTACCACAAGGTCATAGTCGTTGTCTATGACAGTCTCTAGTGTCTTAGAGTGGTATTTGTCATCCCAGATGCCTTTGTTTTTTAGTACCTTCTTAGCATTAGGGTTTACTCTACCCGAAGCCTTCACACCAGAACTCTCAGCCACTACACCCTCACACTCAGCATTGATGAGTGCTTCAGCGATGATGCTTCTGCATGAGTTACCTGTGCAGAGAATGAGGACTTTTTTCATGGGGTTCCTTTGGATTGATGCTGGATTGTAGCGTAAAAGCTAAGATGTATCAAGATAAATGGATACGAAGTGTAGAGGGGGTGTTTAGAGGTAGCCACCTACACCCACACCTACAGAACCGTGTACTTGTCCGTCACTGCCTACGTGTACATTGGTACCTACGCCACCGTGGTTACCTATGGAAGTACCGACCCCTAGACCTGCACCTGTGTAACATCCTGAAAGTATAAAAGTTAAAGAGAGTAAAAAGAGTATGGTTTTCATAAGTATCCTTTTTTGTTTTGTAGATTATATCATCTTCCACGATGGATGAGTAAAAATGCACCTAATGACAGAGCAGAAACGATAATGATGGACGCACCAGAAGTTAAGTTATAGGTGTAGGAGAGCCAAAGTCCCACTAGCGTAAAGAGTGTAGCGATAGCACCAGAGAGGAACATCATAGAAAAGAGAGAACTTGAGAGCTTTTCTGCGATGTAGACGGGTATGGTAAGCATGGCGATGACCAAGATGAGTCCTACTACTTTAATGGCGATGACTACAGTAAGTGCAGAGAGTATGAGTATGAGTGTGTAGAAAAAGCGTACATTTACCCCACGAAGTCCTGCATACTCAGAGTCATAAGAAACTGCCAAGATGTCACGGTACCTAAGTGTTACAACTAAGAGAATAACTGCAAGTAAAATGCCCATAAAGTACAAGTCTTCAGTACTTACTGCGAGTATACTTCCAAAGAGGTAAGACATGAGGTCTACATTGTATCCAGGAGTAAGGTCAACAAATATAACCCCAATAGCCATACCTACAGCCCAAATGAGTCCTATGAAGGTATCCATACGGTGACGCTTTTTGAGTGTCAAGGCTGCTATGAGTAGTGCCGCACCTACAGCAAACAAAGATGCTCCTAGAAAGATGGGTAATCCAAAGTAAACAGCTAACCCGATACCTCCATAAGAGGTATGGGCGATGCCTCCTGCAAGGAATACCATACGGTTTACCACAATGAGAGAACCTATGATACCCGCAGCGAAACTTACGAGAAGTCCAGCGAGTAGGGCGTGTTGCATAAATTCAAACTGTAAAGCTTCTATCATGGTTTTAGCCTCCACTGTTGTTTGGCTTCGGCAGGCTCAGCCAGCGAACTATTACTATCGGTCACTGAGCTTGTCGAAATGTCATCGGTTGCTGAGCTTGTCGAAGTACATGTATTACAACTCTCTGCTCCTAGCATCTGAAGTAGTTCTATCTCACAGAAGTGTTCATCCTTTCCATGGGTATGGAAGGTAGAGTGTTTGTCTGAGATGTCATGGTAGGAGAGGTTTTTGTTGACGTGTGCAGCTTTGTTAGCGTACTCTAGTATGACGGAAATGTCATGACTTACAACAATGACTGTGATATGAGCATTGAGATCTTTTAAAAGCTCATAAATCTCTCTTTGTCCTGTGATGTCTATGCTTGACGTGGGTTCATCAAGTATGAGTATCTGAGGGTGGGCACATAAGGCACGTGCTATCATAACGCGTTGGCGTTGTCCACCTGAGAGTGAGCCTATTTTGGTTTGGGCAAAGTCTGCCATGCCTACCTGTTCTAAAGCTCCCATGGCACAAAGCACTTCGTGTTTACCATAGCCAAAGAGAGGGCGTTTCCCCTCTACATGTCCCATCATCACCACTTCTATGACTTTTATGGGAAAGTCTGTGTTTACGTTGGTATTTTGAGGGACATAGCCTATCTTGGTGAGGCTTTGCTTAGGTGCTTTACCCAGTACGGATATGGTTCCTTTTTTTGAAGGGTTGATGCCTAGTATGAGTTTAAGTAGGGTAGACTTACCTCCACCATTAGGTCCTATGATGGCTAGAAAGTCTTTCTCTTCTACTGTGAGATTGATATTTTCTAAAACCATTTGCTTTTCATAAGCAAAAGAGAGGTCTTTTATCTCTACGACGTTCATTTACTTTGTTCCTGCAATGGTTTTAGCCATGTGTATGAGATTTTCTGACCAGTGAGAAGACATAGGAGTTACTTTAACGACAGGAATGTGCAGTTCGTTAGCGATGATTTTTGCTGAGGCATCAGAAAACTCTGGCTGGGTGAAGATGGCCGTTACTTTTTCTTCTTTAGCTTCTTTAATAAGTGTTACCAACTCTCTAGGCTTAGGGCTTTTCCCTTCTACTTCCACTGCAATCTGCTCTAAGTTATAGGCTTTAGCAAAATATCCCCATGAAGGGTGAAAGACCATAAAGGTACGACTTCCTTTTAAATGTGAGAGTATCTCTCTAATCTGTGTATCTGTTTTAGCAATAGAAGCTAAAAAAGTGTCAAGGTTTGTTTTGTAGTAGGGTGCATTGGGCGCATCATATGTTACCAATGCTTCATAGATGTTTTGTGCGATGATTTTGACATTACTAGGGTTTGTCCAAATGTGAGGGTCTTTTCCCTCATGTTTATCATGTGATTCGTGTTCATGGTGTGCTTGTTTCATGGGCATTTTTTCTATACCCTTTATGCTGTCTATGGTGTGCATTTTACTGTTGAGACTTTGAAACTTAGGAAGCCATACATGTTCAAACTCTACATCTATAGCAAGATAAAGTTCAGATTTAGCCACTGCTATCATCTGGGAAGGCTTAGGTTCATAAGTATGTGGTGAGTTACCAGGAAGCACCATAAGGGTGATATTTACTTTATCACCACCTATGGCCTTAAGAAATGTTTGTTGTGGTAAGATACTGACGACTATATTGATATTAGAAAATATATAAGTGGTTGTTGCTAAGAAGAAAAGTATTAATTTATGCATAGGGTGGATTATAGCGAAATACTAATGAATGAAACATTTTATAGATAAGCCTAAATAAAAACTTAGATATAATAATTTAAAATAAAATGAATACTGCAAAGAAATAGGGAAGGTTTTGATGTTTACATACGAAAGACGGATAAAAAATGAAATAGCATTTCATGAAGATGAGGTGAAACTTGCTAAAACAATGATGGATAAACTAAGAACAACTGTTGAGTTCTTATATTATCTTATGGAGCATAGGGGAATGCTTTCATTTACGATGATTATGATTTCTGCAGATGAGTTGAATTTAGAGTTTTTACTGCAGAAATGGAAGCGTAAAACAGATGTACTTATAGAAATAAACAAAATTAATAACGTATATGTTGTTATTTGTCAATCTACAGATAAAAAAGGTGGACAAAAGTTTGCAGAAATTCTTATTTCTAATATCAATATGCATGGTGGAGCTAAAACGTATTGTGTGGAAGCTGAACTGAATGGAACAAAGCATACCATACAAGAAGTCATTTTTAATATGGTAGAAAAATATATCAATGTGCGACAAGAAGAGAAAAGCAATGAGGTATTTTTTACTGAATTTGAAGAAAAAGTAGAAGGTAATATCGCAGATATTAGGTATCACAATCTTTAAAATTATTTGCTCAAATGGCAAGCTTAATCTAAAAGAACTATGATGACATATGAAGAGAAGATAAATAAGGCAAAAGCTAGGTTGATGTTAGAACAACCTTATTTTGGTACGGTAGCTTCATCTCTCCCTCTCATACGCAATAATGAAATTTTAACATTTACCTCCGATGGTGTAAAGATGCATTACAACTCTGAATATATTGATAAACTTTCAGTAGATGAGGTAGAATTTGTAATGGCAAATGGTGCGATGCACTCTGTACTGAAGCACCATGAACGGCTTAACAATCGTACTAAATGGCTCTGGCAGACAGCTACAGACTATGTGGTCAATGCCATGTTAGTAAAAAATGGTATGCACTTACCTGAGTATGCTTATTTTGAAGAAAAGTTTGATGGTATGTATGTTGAAGAAGTGTATGAGATGCTTCGAGCAGAGATGATGGATAACACCCAACATAGTATGGAACAAGAACAGCAACAAGTAACAGATGCAGAAGATGACATACATGCAGAAAATTTGCATATGAGTGCAGAGTATACTCCCTCAGATGAGGCAAAAGAGAGTCAAGAAGAAGAGAATGCACAAGCTAAAGAAGAAGAGCAGACTTCTGCACCTGATGCTGAAGAACTTGCAGAAGAGATGAAAGAACGGCTTGAACAGATATTTCAAAAGCTTAAACGTCAAGGTGACTTACCTAAAGATATGCATTTTGTTGTGCCTGAGTATTTTTCACATAAAATAGACTGGCGTGAGTTCCTCTATGGATACATAGCTTCTCATGCCAAAACAACCTATAGTTTTACCCCACCCAATATGAAGTACTTATATAGAGGTATCTACTTACCTAGCCTTAGTTCCGATTTACTTCGTATAATCGTGGCTGTAGACACTTCTGGTTCAGTAGATGAGACACTTTTGGGTACATTTCTCGGAGAAGTAAGCTCTATGATGCAGCAATACCCTAACTATGAGATAGACCTTATTACAGCTGATGCCAAAATACAGTCTCATAAAACTTTTTTACCAGGAGAGGTTTTAGATTATGAAGTTTCAGGAGGAGGGGGAACAGACTTTCGTCCTGTTTTTGACTATATAGACCAGTATATTGACTATCCAACATTACTCCTTTACTTTACCGATGGACAAGGCACTTTCCCAGAAAATGAACCTAGCTATGACTTGTTATGGATTATGCCAGAAGTGGTAGATGTGCCTTTTGGAGAAGTGGTAGTATTGGAGAGTTAATAGTTCATTTAGCTTAATGATGTATAATCAAACTTATTTATAATTTTAGGATTTTGTATGTTACAGTTCGATAACCAAAAAGCACCTTCGTGTAGTTCACACTTTTTAGTCATATTATTTCTCCCTTTTCTTTTTATACTGGGACTTGTCCTTGCTTACTTAGGACTCTTTTCACTAAAAGTTGAAACGCACACATTGGGTATTGTTGCATTTATATTTATGGTTTTTGCTTTTTTTGTTAAACACAATGCCAACTATGCAGTATGCCATATGAAGGGTACGTTTGAACATATGGAAGATGAATTACATATAGCCCTACGTGAGAACTCTTTAACGATTATGGGAAAAACAAAATCTACTTTAGCCATCAAAGATTTTATAGCAGAATACTATAGAGATATTCGGAATGATAATTTTGCTCGTGTAGCACCTTCTGTTTTTCCTATGCTTGGTATTTTGGGTACGTTTATAGCTATTGCCGTATCTATGCCTGATTTTACCGTACAAAATGCTGACTCGCTTGACCGTGAAATATCATTACTACTCTCTGGTATTGGAACAGCTTTTTATGCTTCTATTTATGGAATTATGCTTTCTCTTATATGGACTTACTTTGAGAAGAGAGGCATGGCAAAAGTAGATAGACAAGTGTTTGATTTAGAAAAGCTTTATGGTACACGTGTTTGGAGGAAGTCTGAGCTTATTAAGCATGAACATATGCAAAGTGAACTTAAGGATCAACTTATTGTTCAGACACTAAGAGAGACGTTTGATATGGATTTTATAAAAGATCTTAATGAACAGTACTTAATAAATTTTAAAAGTATTATAAAGGAAACTGGAGAGAGTTTTTCTCAACTTACACGACATATGAAAGAAGCATCTACAGATTTGAAAAAGACCTTAGATACAATGAATGTTAAGAAAGAGGGACTCGATGCCATTGTACATATGCAGGAGAATATAGTAGGATTTAATAAAAATGCACAAACGTTACAACGTTCTATGGAGCGTTTTGATGGTTCTGTTGATCATACCTTTGAGAAGATAGACAAAGAGCTGGGACTTTCAGTAGAAAAGTTAACAACTTTTGCACGCATAGTGGCAGAACAAAATCAGCTTATACTTAAAAATATGGCAACACTTAAACAGCAAGAAAGAGAAGAAAAGTAGCCGTATGTTTAGAAATGAAAAAACAGATTCTGATTCTAACTTTTGGATATCTTATGCTGACCTCATGGCAGGTTTATTGTTTGTATTTATTTTACTTATTGGGGCAATAGTATCTAAGTCTTCACTTTTGAAAATAAAGCTTCATGAAAAGGAAGATACCTTAGTTAAGGCACAAACATTGGCAAATGAACAAGATGCATATATTTTAGAAAAAGATAAGTTGTTAGCCAAAAGAAATGCAGCCTTAGAAAAAGAAAAAAAGCATCTTTCAAAAGCACAACGTGAATTACAAAGAAAAAATACACGCTTGGCTAAAGATGAACTACTTTTGTCAAAAAATGAAAGACTTCTAAAACTAAACCTTATGGAGATACAAAAGCTCAATAAACTTTTAGTTGTAGCAAATACAAAAACAGACAAACTTAATGGTAAGATAATTATCGTGCAGACATTACTTGATAAAAAAGAAAATACATTAAAAAAGACCAATGAAGCATTAGAAAAAGAACAAGAATCACTCAAAGAGTATGAAGGGAAAGTACTAGTACTTTCCAATGAATTAAGTGATGTAAAAGATACAGTAAAAATAAAAGATGAAAAACTTTTAACCCTTTTAACCAATATAGATGAAAAAAAGACAAAATATGATGACCTTGTCACTAAATTACAAGAGCAAAAAGCAAAAATAAAATCACTTACGGGTATCAAACTAAAGGTTGTAACTGCACTTAAAGAGGCACTAGGAAGTAAAATAAATATTGACAAAAAAACGGGCTCTCTAAAACTTGCATCAAATATCCTTTTTGCTGTGGGGAAGTCTACCCTTAAAGATGAAGCAAAGGTAGAGTTGAAAAAGGCTTTTGAAGAGTATATAGGCACATTAATTACTAATAAAGAGATAAAGCCACATTTAGAAAAGATTATTATAGAGGGACATACAGACAGTGATGGTGGATATATTTATAACCTAAAGCTTTCACAAGACAGAGCTTTATCAGTCATGCAATATTTATTGACATTAGACTTTTCAAAAAATCATAACATTAAACCACTGATGATTGCTTCAGGACGTGCCTATCTTGATGCTATTAGTGAAAAAGGTATAGAGGATAAAGAGGCATCTCGACGTATTGAGATAAAGTTTAGACTTAAAAATGATGATGCAATGCTTGAGATAGAAAAGGTTCTTGATGCCAAAGAGTAGTAATGAAAATAGTTTTTTAATAGAAGATTTTTCTCCTAAGAACTTAAAAAAAGCAAGGGCATCATTAGAGAAGCATCTACATGCAGTAAAAGGACATGCTCAAACGAATGAAGCATATAAAAAGGGTATACTAAAGGAAGCTACTTTTTGGGAAAAGATTAAACATATGTTACATGTGGATTAATGTTACAAGGTATGTTTAGCTAAAAAAGCATTAAGTTGGTTAGCAAAAGCATGGGCATCTTTTTGTCCAAAGGCTTTTGGACCAGAGGTCATCTCTCCACTTTCACGAATACTTTCCATAAGATTTCTCATTGCTAAGTACTGTTTGATATTATCTACTGAGTAAAGTTCTCCTCTATGGTCTATGGCATGGGCATTCTTAGAGATGATACGGTCTGCTAGAGGGATATCTGCAGTGATGACTAAATCATCTTCTACGCACAGTTCAACGATGAGATGATCTGCTTCGTCTGCACCAAGATCCACGATAATGTATTCTATATATTTTGACTTGCCAATATGTATCTTTTTATTGGCTATAACTTTTGTAGGAAGAGAGAGACGTTCGATGCTTCTTAAGACAATGGGTTTAAGTAAATTAGGAAAAGCATCACCATCTATAAAAAGTGTCATTACTTTACAAACTCTTTCACTCGTCCTACTTCCCCAGAACTCAAACGAACTTTGATACCATGAGGATGCGTAGGTGCGTTAGTAAGAATTTTTTGTACTTTTCCATATGTGATGTAGCCTGTACTTTGATCTTCTTTTAAAACAATACCTACATCCATAGCATATTTAATGTCAGCACGTTTTTGTCCTTCTGCCATTGTTTATACCTTTGGCTCGTAGTTGAGTACTTTTTTTACGGTATCAACTGAACAGAAGAAAAGTGCATCAAAAATGGGATTAAGTTTTGTTTTGTTTTCATCTATGATGTCAAATGCTTGAAAGAAGAAGCCTTTCCCCTCTTCAGAGTTAGCAGGTTTTACCTGAAAGACGATAGGTTTGAGTGTTCTTACGACATTGAGTATTTTTTTATAGTTTTTTTCATCTTTTTTTGGTAGTAGATTATCTTGTGTACTTTCATTTTTACGTGCTTTAAGAAGGAGTTGAAGTTTGTCATTAAAAATGACTTTATTCCAAGTGATACCACCTAACTCAATATCAAATGCCATATTACCTGCTGTAAGTGGGTGGGGCTTCGTTTCACGTATAGCTTCTAAGAGCTGAAGGAAGAAATTTTTTCCACCAAAGTTGTTGGCACAGGCAAGGAGTTTTTCATGGTGAAGCTTTTTTTCTTCATCACTTAAGGTATTGAAATCGCACATAATAATTCTTTGTATTAATTTTTGTCATTATAGCGGAAATATCCTATACCTTAAAATTAATTAACTTTCTATATAATTATAATAATTATTATTTTTGGTGGAGACATAATGAGCAAGGCGGAACAAGTAGATAAAAGTATAGAAGTGAAGTATGCATCTTATGAAGATGTAGACAAAGTGCAGTTAGAACATGATATCGATGAGATTAAAAAGACAATGAAGATTGTAGATGAGGAAGACTTTCAACATCTTCTTAAAATGGAGCGTTGGGGACGAGTGGCTACTTTTTCAGGCTATGGTTTTATTTTATTTTTAGCGATTATAGGACTTTTCACAGAAGTCACTTCGCTTTTATTTTGGTCTGTGGGTATATTGGCTGCATTGTTAATCAGTACAGGAAATGTTTCTCGTTGGGCAAATGTGGCACATCCCATCTTACATGGAGGATATGATAAAGTACCAGGTATTCCAGAGCACTATACAAAAAAATATTTTGCTAAAGGTGCACGTCGTCACGTAGATTGGCTAGATTGGATAAAGCCTGATGCTTGGAGTTATGAACACAATATCATGCATCATTATCATTTAGGTGAAGAGGATGACCCTGATAATGTTGAACGTAATTTACAGTGGCTTATTCAGTCTAGTATACCGATGTTTTTACGTTACGTCATCGTGTATGTCTTTGCAGGTATGTGGAAATTTTTATATTATGCTCCCAATACACTTAGAATATTAGAAAATAAAAAGTTAAAAGAACAAGATAAGCGTACGGTCACTGACTATGAGTTAGATCCTCGTACCAAAAATGGATTAGAATTATGGATGGAATATTATTTACCCTATGGTCTTATTAAATTTTTAGTTTTTCCTATGCTTTTTTTACCCTTTGGTGTATCTGCAGCAATAAATGCCTTGATAATAATAGTACTTGCAGAGTTTTTTGCAAACTTACATTCCTTTTTGGTGATTGTACCTAACCATTCAGCTGAAGATATATATATGTTCTCAGAACCTTCAAAAAGTACAGGTGAATTTTATTTACGGCAGATTATGGGTTCAGTGAATTATAATACTGGTACAGATTTCATAGACTTTTTACATGGATTTCTTAACTACCAAATTGAGCATCATCTTTTTCCCAACATGCCACTTAGCTACTATCAAAAGATGCAACCTATTGTAAAAGAAATATGTAAAAAGCACAATTTAGAGTATAGACAAGAGTCTGTATTTAAACGTGCAAGAATGACTGTTGATCTTATGGTAGGTAAGACAAAACTTCTAAGAATAGACGGGATTTAACAAGATGAGTACAGAGGAGAGAATATCTCGCATAGACGATATCCTCACCCGTAAACAACCCACACTTCAAGTCATGCTAGACAGTGTACACAATTCTCAAAATCTTTCTACCATTATACGTACAAGTGATGCTGTAGGTGTATTGGACATTTATTATTCGACTCCATCCAATGAAACTTTGCGCATACATAAAACCATCACTCAAGGTGCGCATCGTTGGACGCATCGATACCGCGTAGATGAAGCAGATAAAGTGAAGTTCTTACAGCAGAAGAAGGAAAAAGGGTTTCAAGTTGTTGTGACACACCTCGAAGAGCGAGCAGTCTCGTTTAGAGATATAGATTACACCAAGCCAACACTCATCGTTATGGGTAATGAAAAAGAAGGAGTAAGTGCTGAAATTATAGCAGAGGCAACAGATGTCATTGTCATACCTATGCAAGGTATGGTACAAAGCCTTAATGTCTCAGTGGCAACTGCACTCATTCTCTATGAGGCACAAAGGCAATTAGAAAATATTTGTAGATATGATACGCCTCAAATAAGTTTAGAAAAATGCAAAGAGATAAAAGAAGCATGGATTTATCGCGACACTGTTGCACGTAAAAGTAAAGGAGTGATACCTTTAGAGTTTAAAGAAGAACTTTTACTCTTCTAGTCTTCACAATCGTTACACTTTTTCATTCTACTATATAGGTAGAAGGATAATTTATGATTAGAACAAAATATTTAGGCATGCTTGCCATTGCTTCAACTACATTTCTTTTTTCTGGATGTGTACAACAACCAGATACATTTTCAAATGACAACAGATATTATAATCATGCACCAAGTATCAATGTCTCTTTGGTTTCTTACGCTTATCCATACTATTATGATAGACCATATTACTTTTTAAATGGGCTTTATTATTATGGTGGTTCATATAGAGATGGATTTTACCATTATGGACATAGTCATTTTAGACATGGACACTATTATGCACAGGGTAACCGTTATTACAATGGTAGACGTTATCGAGCACGTAATGGGGTACATGGGTATTATAGAAATAGAGCATATTATGAACGTTCTCATGTCTATAGAAAAAAGCAAAGGAGTGCAGACAGAGGTAGAGTCTATAATAGAACTCATGAACCACTACGTCATCGTACAAGTAATGTAGGTGATGTAAGATCTAATACAGTACGTACACGTAATACCTATCCTAGACGGAGCCATATAGGCTCCAGTAGTACCATACAAAAAGGTGTAAGGGGAAGAGGTAGAGCAGTTAGGTAGCTTGGCTACTCTTCTTTACCATTTCCATAATGTTCAAAGAGATAGTTAGTCGTTGCTTTTGCAGCTGCTTCATCCATAGGTGCTTTAAAGTGGACAATCATTTTGTCTACTTTCCCACGCCAAAACTTTTTAGATTGTCTCCCTTGATTGATAATGTACCCAAAAGAGTGACACATAAGGCAGTTGGTTTGTATAGCATCAAAACCTTTACCCATTTTAACAGGAAAAGGTACATAAGGTACTTCAACCTTCTCTTGAGTTTGTGCAAAAAGTGGTGACGCAAAAAGTGCTGCGATTAAAATAATTTTTTTCATTATACTACCTCCACAGTAACTTCATCAATACCATTATATTTGTATCCACCATGATTCCATTTTATATCTTTTGCGAGTGGTTGCGCTTGACCTATCTTATTGATTGCTTTTGTCATAATCGTTGTTTTCCCTAGTGTATTTGGTTTAAATGGATACCTGAATGCTCTGTAAGCATAGCGTCCAAGTTTTCCATCATCAAGAAGTGCTTTACCCCAAGTTTTACCAGCATCCACAGAGACCATGACATCTTTTATACCATGCCCATCATCCCATGCAACACCACGTACTACCACATGTGACTTGTGACTTACAACTGAGTCACGTGTAGGGTAACCAATGACTGATTTTACATTCATTTTTCTAATAGGTTTTGTTTTAGGTGCTTTTTTCTCATGTGTTTCACATTCACATTCATTGTCTGGTACACGGTAAGCTATATCCATAAAGAAAAGGCTTTTATATTCATTGGTTACAGTGATATTTGAAATCATTTTTACCCATGAGTCAGAGTATGTCCCTGGAATAATAAGTCTAAGAGGATAGCCATTAAGGTAAGGTAAGTCTTCACCATTCATTTCGTAAGCTAAAATGACATGGTCATCAAGCTCTTCAAGTTTCAGTTCACGTATGAACTCAGGTGTCTCATAGTATGCAGCTTTTTCTGAGCCATTAAACCCTATCCATTCAGCATCTTTTTTAAGCCCAGCATGGTCAAGGATATCACGTAGTCTTACACCTTTCCAATTGGCACAACCCATAGCACCTGAACCCCATTGGATACCTCCTGCTATCGGTTTAAATGCAGAGCGGCTGTTACCACCACACTGTAAAACAGCAGCAACTTCAACTTGCTCAAATTTTGTTTTGAGGTCATTGAGAGAAATTTTGAGTTCTTTTTCTACTAGACCATTTACTGAGATAGTAAATGTATCAGGATTAATGTGTGTAGGGATATCTGGCATATGCCATCTTACAAAGAACTGATCATTAGGCGTAAGTACAGAGGTAAATACATCTCTAGGTGTCTCCAATAATGGTGGTCTGTCCGAGTACATAATAAGTGGTCTTTTCTCTGGAAAAGCCACATTAGATACCTTACGATTATCAATAGGTTGTTGTGTTGTACCTGCTTCAAGAGTATTTGTCCCAAGAGCAGCAGCACTAGCTGCGACAGCAGCTTTTTTAAAGAAGTCTCTTCTTTCCATAAATTGCCTTTGTATATAATTTAAGTATAGTTTATAAATAATTTCACGTTAATTATTGTAAGGGGATTATGCAAGTCAAAGGCTTAGTAGCGACTGAAAATAGGGCAGTTTAGCTTTATTTTTTTTAAAATGTATCAAAATAATTTAATCAAACATTTTGATTTACTTGAACTATCATTAATATTGTATTGATGATGAGCATAAGCTATTTATTATTTAAAAGCTCTTTTAGTTGTTCACAAAATATTTTCAAAGAAGGGAGTGTTAAAGAAGATTTTCTTTGTTTTTTTCCCCACATAGGTTCAGGGAAATAGCTGTCTTCTTCAAAACGTGCCATAATATGCCAATGTACATGAGGCACATAGTTTCCAAAGGATGCAATATTTATTTTTTTAGGCTTGTAATAGGCTAACATCTCTTTTTCAATGATGTCAAGTAAATCATAAATTTCATTTTTTGTTTCTTTAGGTACATTACTCATTTCTTTATGGGTATCTTGTGTAAATATTTTCAACCAAGGTATCTCAGAAGATTCTATTTCTATTTTAATGTTTTTATTTTCATAGAGTATGGACATTAACGAATCCTTTTTAGCGTAGTTTTTCCAAGTTTAAATATGTGTGAAGCTTGTTGGGTTTGATGAAGTGGTTCAATGACAATATCGGCTACCTTTTTGGCAAAATCTTCATCATAGTCTTTGTTACTAAGATTGGCAGAGGTCGTATATGCCCAAGTGAGACGGTTTAGTAAGAGTAAATGATGTGTGTCTTTTACCACACGGTAAGAAAGTCCATTTGGCATAATAAAGGTTGTTTTTTTTGCACGTCTTACAGTGTTTTTATGTGCAGTAGGTACACGAGTAAAGTGTTTGAGTGTTTGTAGGCTATTGACTGCTTTAATGTAGTGTTTATGGGGAGGACGTTGTTTGATAGCGGTAAGTTTCTCTGCATTTTGAGAGACAAAACCGATAGTTGTATCGGTTTGTGTCAAAAAAACTTTGTCTTTTAACATGTTCTCTCCTAAATGTAAGGTATTATGCCAAATAATCCTGTAATGCTTTTGGTTGTAGTTCGCCACCTGTTGCTTTAAGTTCTTTGATAGCCATAGCGGTTGCTTTTGCTGCAGCTAAAGTTGTAAAGTAAGCCACATGGTTTGAAAGCACTGATTGTCTAATGGTTCTGGCATCTGTTTTACTTCCTGCATTGTCTGAAGTGTTGATAGCGATGGCTATCTCTTCATTTTTAATCATATCATCTATGTTTGGACGACCCTCAGAGATTTTGAGTACTTTTGTGGAAGTCACACCTGCCGCTTCAAGCGCAGCATGTGTTCCAGAAGTAGCTACTATCTCAAAACCAAGGTCTGTAAACATCTTACCTACTTCACCTGCATTTGGTTTGTCTGCTTCAGTGAGAGATAAGAAGAGTTTACCTTCTAATGGTATGTTGTTTTTAGAAGCAAACTGAGATTTAGCAAAAGACATTCCAAAGTTGTCACTTATTCCCATAACTTCACCAGTAGACTTCATTTCAGGGCCTAAGATAAGGTCTGACCCTGGTAATTTGTTGAAAGGGAAAACGGCTTCTTTTACCGCTACATGATTTTTGAGTGTTGGCTCCATGATTTTTTTGTCGAAGTTGACAACATTAAAAGTATCGTAGAATTTCAATGCTTCTTTCAAGTCACCTTGTATCATGACTCTTGTTGCTACTTTAGCAAGAGGTACACCCGTTGCTTTAGATACAAATGGTACGGTACGTGAGGCTCTAGGGTTTACTTCTATAAGATAGATTTCACCCTTATGAATAGCATATTGGATATTCATCAGACCAACTACCCCAAGACCAAGAGCAATGGCAGCTGTTTGTTCTTTGACTTCTTCTTGAAGTGCTGCAGAGATACTCACAGGAGGCAGTGAACAAGCGGAGTCACCAGAGTGAATTCCTGCTTCTTCAATATGTTGCATCACTGAACCGATGTACACATCTTTCCCATCACAAATGGCATCTACATCTAGTTCTATGGCATTGTCAAGGAACTTATCAATAAGTACAGGAGCGTCGTTAGAGACTGCAACTGCTTCATCCATGTATTGGTTGAGCTCTTCATCTGAATAAACGGTTTTCATACCACGACCACCTAGTACAAATGAAGGACGCACAAGTACAGGGTACCCAATACGGTTAGCAACAACAAGTGCCTTGTCTTTTTCAAAAACAGTACCATTTTCTGGTTGTTTAAGACCAAGGTCATTAATAAATGCAGAGAATAGTTCTCTGTCTTCTGCAAGGTCAATCACTTTTGCAGTTGTTCCTGAAATCTTCGCACCAATGGCTGTAAGACTTTTAGCAAGTTTTAAAGGTGTTTGTCCACCAAAATGGACAATCACGCCATCAGGTTTTTCAAACTCAATGACATTTCTCACATGCTCAAAGTCAATAGGCTCAAAGTATAAGATATCAGAAGTATCATAGTCAGTAGATACAGTCTCTGGGTTACAGTTATACATGATAGACTTTACACCCATATCTTCGAGTGCAAATGCTGCGTGTACACAACAGTAGTCAAACTCTATCCCTTGACCAATACGGTTAGGCCCACCACCGATTACAAGTACCTTTTTACCTTCGACAGGCTCAGGCACCGACTCGTTCCCTGAGCTTGTCGAAGGGGTCGAAGCAGGAAGTTTTGTGATGTTAGTTGTAGAGTAAAGGTAAGGCGTAAGCGCTTTAAACTCTGCGGCACAGGTATCTACTTCATTATATTCTAGTGCTACACCTACTTTTTCTCTCGCATTGTAAATGTCATTTTCAGAGAGTGTAAGCCCCTCTTTTTTGTTAATTACTTGGGCAATCATTGCATCTGAGAAACCTTCAGATTTTACTTGACGCAATCTTGTCGCATCTGAGAGTAGGGCAATGTCCATCTCTTTTTCACGAAGTGCAAGCTCTTCAAGTTGGTAGAGGAACCATCTATCAATTTTACACAGGTCAAAGATGGCATCTACACTCATACCACGTCTAAGACCTTCAAAGACATAAAGCATACGATCTGCATGAGAACGACGTATCTCACGTACCAGCTCTTCTCCATCACACTTAATAGGATTGAAACCAATAAGGTCAGTTTCAAGTGAACAAAGTGCTTTTTGGAAAGATTCTTTAAAGGTACGACCAATTGCCATGACTTCACCCACTGATTTCATAGCCGTTGTCAGTGTAGAGTTTGCCATAGGGAATTTCTCAAAAGTAAATCTAGGAAGCTTGGTTACGATGTAGTCAATGACGGGTTCAAATGATGCAGGTGTTCCTGTAATGTCATTGGTAATTTCATCAAGTGTATATCCAACTGCAAGTAGGGTAGCTACTTTAGCGATAGGATACCCTGTGGCTTTAGATGCAAGTGCAGATGAACGACTTACTCTTGGGTTCATCTCGATGACAATCATACGACCCGTATCTGGGTTGATAGAGAATTGAACGTTAGATCCACCCGTATCAACACCTACTTCACGTAAGATTTTAAATGAAGCATCACGCATATTTTGGTACTCTTTGTCTGTTAGTGTCAGTGCAGGGGCTATGGTAATACTATCTCCCGTGTGTACACCCATAGGGTCAAAGTTTTCAATAGAACATATGATGATGCAGTTATCTGCTTTATCACGGATAACTTCCATCTCATACTCTTTCCAGCCAAGGAGTGATTCCATAATTTCAATCTCATTGATTGGGGATGCGTCTAGTCCTTCTTGGGCAAGTTTTTTAAACTCGTCTATATTGTAAGCCACACCAGAACCACCACCTGCCATTGTAAATGACGCTCTTGAAATAACAGGGAATCCTATCTCTTTAGCACGAGTGAGTGCTTCTTCAAGTGTGTATGCATTGGCACTTTTTGGTAAATCCATACCAATCTTAATCATTGCTTCATTAAATAGATGTCTATCTTCACCTTTTTTAATGGCTTTAGGGGTTGCACCTAAGAACTCAATATTTTTAAGCATACCTGCATCATTCATATCCATAGCAACGTTGAGTGCTGTTTGTCCACCCATTGTCGGTAAGATAGCATCAACATTTTCTTGTTTGATGATTTTAGAGATAATTTCAGGAGTGATAGGTTCGATATAGGTTCTATCTGCAAACTCAGGGTCTGTCATAATAGTAGCAGGGTTAGAGTTGATAAGTACAACTCTATAGCCTAACTCTTTAAGTGTTTTAGCTGCTTGTGTACCAGAATAGTCAAATTCACAAGCTTGTCCAATGACGATAGGACCTGAACCGATAAGTAGAATAGTTTTGATGTCAGTGCGTTTTGGCATAGAGGGATACCCTTGATTTTTAGTTTGATATTATACGTTATAGAGGCTCAAAAACCCCTTAAAAAAGGGACATTTTAGAAAGGTTTTTTTGATTTAGAATAGGTCTAAAGTACTTGCTTTTGGTTTATTTTTCTTTTTTATAGTATTTTTCTTTCTAACTTTAGTTTTTGTTCTGACTTTTTTCTTTTTCTTTCTTATCTTTTTAGGTTTAGGCATTTCTATAACTTCAACAGCTTCTGTAAGCACTTCTGGCGCAACAGTATCTTCTTGTGTTTGATCAATACGAGATGGTATACTCGAGATAGGTACTACACCTTGATTGATGTCAGATTTGATGATGTTAGAAATATTCTGTTCATAGTTTACTACTTTTATAACTCTAAATGGTTTCAAAAGAGTAGCATTACTATCAAAGCCTTCGGCAATTGTTGCCTTTGCATCATTAATGAGAAAAAAAGTTTTAGGGTGATAAATATCACTATATGTTTTGATATGTGCAACTTTATAAGAACTTTGTATTTCTACTTTTGTCACAATACCTACTGGAATGTCCGCAAAGAAAATATTATCAAGTCCAGAAGTAATGACTTTATCTCCTTCTTTAATCTTATGCCATTTTGGTATAAATTTTATAGTCATTTCATTGGTACGCGTACCTGTTGCAATTCCAGGGGCATTCTGATTACCTATAAAAACAGAAAATCGACATTTATCATCGGAAGTTAAATAACCGTAGAGTTGATTATTGTGTACCTCTGCTATACCTGCGACAACCTTTCCTTGAATAAGTCCATAGAGCTTTTCTGTATTTAAATCTTTAGGTTTAGTGAGAATAATTTGGGAAAAACTATTAAGTTTCACATAGGAAATAGTCTCTGTAATAGAAATATTATGTATAGGTAACTTAGACAGTTTAGGTAAAACAGTATAGATATTTTGCACTTGATGGATGTAGTGTGTTTGCTCTAAAAGGCGTTTTCGTAAAATACGATTTTCATGACTTAGTTTTTCAATAGATTCTTTTTGAAAAATGTAAGAATGACTTTTATCTTTTATGCCCTGTGTAAAATTTTTATAATTTTGTTTAATTGGGTTTATAATACTAAGAAGCGCATCAGTGATGCGCTCATCATTTCTAGTAAGTAGTACTACTAACATAAGTAGTAGTATAATAATAGTGACGAGTCTAGTCTTCATAAGCCATTTGCTGGAGTAAATCTATCTCATCTAATGCTTTCCCTGTTCCTTTAGCTACAGCTAAAAGTGGGTCTTCTGCAATGTAAACTGGAAGTTTTACTATGTCCGAAAGGTATTTGTCAAGTCCCCGTATAAGTGCTCCTCCACCAGTAAGTACAATACCATTTTCCACAATGTCACCCGCAAGTTCTGGAGGTGTTTGTTCTAAAACAGATTGTAATGCATTAGCAATTTCTTCAAGAGAATCTTTCATCGCAGCTCTGAGGTGCTCAGAAGAAATTTCCATGGAAGCAAGACTACCTTCTACTTGATCTCTACCACGTACGGTTGTAGTAAGTTCTGTTTCCAATGGTATAGCCGTACCAATTTTAATTTTAAGTTCTTCGGCTACACGTTCACCAATGAGAAGGTTAAAATTCTTTTTAATGTAGTCTACTATGGCTTGATCTATATGATCACCTGCAATACGAATAGACTTACTTTGTACCAATCCACCAAGTGATGTGACCCCAATCTCTGTTGTCCCCCCACCAATGTCAACCACAAGGTTACCGTTTGGATCTTTGACAGGTATACCTGCACCAATAGCTGCTGCCATAGGCTCTTCAATGAGATAGACATACCGTGCACCAGCATTTTCAGCAGAGTCTTTTACTGCTCTTCTTTCCACTTGTGTGAGTCCATAAGGTACACAGATAATAATACGAGGAGAGAAAAAACCTTTTCTTTTATGTGCTTTTTCAATGAAGTAACGAATCATCATTTCAGTCACTTCAAAATCAGCTATCACACCATCTTTCATAGGACGAATAGCTTTAATATTTCCAGGAGTTTTACCTACCATATCTTTTGCTTCTTGACCTACAGCTAAAATACGTTCTTGACCATGTTTGTCATATTGGATGGCAACCACAGAAGGTTCATTGATACTGATACCTTGTCCTTTAACAAGAACTAGTGTATTTGCTGTTCCTAAGTCGATAGCTAAATCGTTAGAAAATATCCCTAAGAGTCTTTTAAACATTTATCTTTTCCTTACTAGTGTATTATGCTGTTTTTTTATTTTTAATATATAAAGGTTTTGCACCTGATTCTATAACTGCTTCAGTAATAACAATTTCATAGCCAGAGAGTTCAGGTAATTCATACATAATATCAAGAAGTATTTCTTCTAATATAGAACGTAAACCTCTAGCACCTGTTTTCCTATCTATGGCTTTTTTTGCGATGAGTAAGAGTGATTCTTCTTCAAAGCTAAGTTTGACATCATCAATTTCAAAAAGTTTCTGGTATTGTTTCACCAATGAGTTTTTAGGCTCAACCAATATACGTACCATATCATCTTTGCTTATTTCTCCAAGTGTTGCAAGAACATGTAACCGACCGATGAGTTCTGGGATGAGCCCATAACTTACCAAGTCATCTGCCTCTACAAGATGAAGAAGATTTTCTTCCTCTTTCTTAGAGCGTTTTTCCTGCCCAAATCCAAGAGTGTTTGCACCAAGTCTTCTTTTTAAGATGTCATTGAGTCCATCAAATGCACCCCCACAAATGAAGAGAATATTTGATGTATCTATCTGTATAAAGTCTTGGTTAGGGTGCTTGCGTCCACCTTTTGGTGGGATGTTTACCACAGAACCTTCTATTAGTTTTAGGAGGGCTTGTTGTACTCCCTCACCTGAGACATCACGGGTAATAGAACGATTTTCACCCATACGAGCGATTTTATCGACTTCATCGATAAAGACTATCCCTTGTTCTGCACGTACAGGATCACCATCTGCTGCCATAAGGAGTTTTGTTAAAATGTTTTCAACATCTTCACCTACATACCCAGCTTCAGTAAGGTTTGTTGCGTCTGCTATGGCTATAGGTACATTTAAAAATCTCGCAATGGTTTGTGCTAAAAGTGTCTTACCTGAACCTGTAGGTCCTATAAGAAGTACATTTGACTTAGAGATTTGTGTATCATCATCGACATTGTCTTTAAATATACGTTTATAGTGGTTATAGACAGCCACGGAAAGTGTCTTTTTAGCCTTCTCCTGACCAATAACATATTCACTTAGCATTGCATCTATCTCTTTTGGTGTGTAGAGTGTATGCGCCTCTGCCTCTGTTCCTATTTCTTCTTGGTCTTCTTCACCAAATAAAATCTTATAAGCAGAGACCACACAGTTTGAACAGATGTATGCACTCTCTCCTGCAATGAGTGGATTTTCTTCACTCTCTTTGGCTTCACAAAAGCTACATGCTTTAATAGTCATTATTTATCCTCATTTTTCGTTCTGTTAAAAGGTATCCCTCTTTTAGACGTTTTTATAAATTCACAAAGTTTTTTTACTTTTTCTGACTCTGTCGTCTCAAAAAGTTTTTGTGCTACTGTTTGGAGTGGATTACCTTGCTCAAAGAGTTCTCTATATGCCATTTTAAGTGCATTTATATCTTCTCTTTCCATACTTCTTCTTAACCCCGTAAGGTTCAGACCTCTAAGGTTTGCTCGGTTTCCTTCAGCCAGACAGAAAGGAGGGATGTCTTGCGCTAAAGCAGAAGCCCCACCTATCATGGCATAGTCACCTATATGTACAAACTGATGTACAGGCGTAAGCCCACCAATGACTACATGGTTACCAAGTTCAACATGTCCAGCAAGTGTTGCGCCATTTGCCAAGATGCAGTTGTCACCCAAAATGACATCGTGACCAAGATGTACGTAGCCCATAAGTAAATTACCATTACCTATTTTAGTCACAGAGCCACCACCTTTTGTCCCTGGGTTAAGAAGTGTAAACTCTCGTATGGTATTGTTATCACCGAGGATAAGCTCTACATCTTCACCATTAAACTTCAAATCTTGAGGTATGGTACCCACAGCAGAGTGTGAAAAGATACGGTTATTTTTACCAATAGTCGTTTTACCTTCTATAACGGCATGGGAAGCCACAGTAGTATTGTCCCCGATAATTACTTTTGAACCTATGTAGGCAAAAGGACCAATAGAGACATTTTCACCAATGATGGCACCGTCTTCTATGACTGCTGAAGGATGTATGTTAGACATAATAGACCTATTTGTCCACTATCATAGCTTTAAGTTCAGCTTGTGCTACGACTTTGTCATCTACATAGGCTTTGGCTTCAAGTTGCCACACTGGACCTTTTTGTTTCATCACATTTATCTTGTAAACGAGTTGATCTCCAGGCGTCACAGGTACACGAAACTTAGCTTTGTCAATACTCATAAAGTAAACGACTTTATTTTCTATCTCTTCTTGGCTAGCATTATCCATACTTTTAAATGCAAGTACACCACCAGCTTGAGCCATACCTTCAAGTATCATTACTCCAGGATAGATAGGATGATCAGGGAAGTGCCCTTGAAATACAGGTTCAGAGATAGAAACATTTTTAAAGCCTTCTATATACTCACCAGCTTTAAGGTCTGTGATTCTGTCCACTAAAAGAAATGGGTATCTATGAGGTAGTATGTTTTGAATATCAACGACGTTATAAAGCACTAATAACCCTTTTTATAAAAATTGTTATATTTTATCCAAAAATTAGTAAATAATTGATTATTTTATTAAAGTTCTAGTAGTACTTCTTTTACATCACTATAGGTTTTGCTTTGACAGAGTATCTCTATTTTTTTATTGGGTATCTCGTCTACCACAAGTATGACAGAAAGGTCATAAGGTGTTACCCCTAGTTTTGCGCGTAATGCAACTTCTAAATTAAAAGCAGGTGGAGAGAAGATGAGCTCAGTAACACTTGCATAATTCGTTTCTGCTAATGTATTGTAGCTCTCTAGTGTGATAAATCGCACCTCATCACGGTTCATGTGGTGTACATCCCCAACAGTGTACTCTATCTTCCCACGGCTATACTCGCCTTTGAGTGTAGAGTAGGGTAAAAAGTGTGCAGGCGTAACCTCTTTACGTACACGAAGTAGTCCAGAAGTGAGTCTCCAGTTTAGGAAGCGTTGTTTAACTATCTTATGTGACTTCTCTGCCTCTTCAAGTTTCCATCGTTTTTCATACATCTCTATACGCTCTTCTATGGACTCTGGTTGTATTTGTCCAGAGATAGGGACAAAGAGTTCATCAGCTAGTTTGTTCTGTTGGTCGCGTTGAATGTTAAGCCCAAACATACAGCCACAGTAGTCTTGACGGTAGAGTGCATCCTCTTTGGCTAGTATGTTTTGTTCTTGTGTGCCAGAGGCTTTACGGTAGTCTGGTGCCACAAAGGCTATGCCCTCACGCTCTGCTAGAGCATCACCAGCGACTTGTAGTTGTTTGAGTGACTTTTTAGGGCTAGTGAGTAGGGTAGAGGTAAAGGTACGCTCTCCAAGTTCAGCTGCTTTTTTCGCAGAGATTTCAAAACGTCTGTCAAAACACACACCACAACGGCTACCCTTTTCAGGTTCATGCTCTAGTCCTCGTACAGCTTCTAACCAGTTCTCTACATCGTACTCACCCTCAAGTAGCTCAATGCCAAGCATCTTACAGCTACGTTTTACATCAAGCAGGCGTAGGTAGTACTCAGAGTAGGGGTGTATGTTAGGGTCATAGAAAAACCCTGTGAGTTTTTCTTCGGGGTATTCACCTTGGAGCTTTTGTAAAAAGTAGTGGCTGTCTACAGAACAGCAGATGTGAACTAACAAGATTTCCCTTTTTATATGTTTATTTTATATCAGGTTTGTGGTCGATTGTATCGACCCTACGGTTGCATAATGATTTGTGCAACATTTTGACTGCTACCATGCCCCAAATAAGCACGTAACTCTTCAGCCTTTTGGGCGAAGATTGCTTGGTCGGTATTGTAGTACTCTTTTAACAAGTTGTCAACGGTGACTTCTTCTTGGAGTATTTCGTTATGTAAAGTCGTATTGTTGTAGTTGGTCAATATGATATTTGCAAGTCCTACTTGCTTGATGCCCAGTAGTTTAGTCCCTATAAAAAAGTCCACCTTTTTTGCGATATAAGCTAGGGTAAATGGCACACCTATGAGTGCCGCTTCAAGTGTTGCTGTACCCGAACAGATAAAAGCAAACTCAGAACGTCTAAGTGCTTCATGGGTGTCACGCACCACTTCAAACTCTCTGTTACCTTTGTAGAGATGGGCTATTTTATCTCTGCTAAACGATGGAGGGATGACCAGTAGAGGGCGT
>Ga0256844_10000189_pt1 | contig 24576 bp, 18 predicted proteins | sample MusselsmetaG_FD_189100 | JGI IMG/M metagenome (GOLD analysis project Ga0256844, IMG submission 189100) | Mussel associated microbial communities from hydrothermal vent at the East Pacific Rise, Pacific Ocean - Mussels | ecosystem: Host-associated > Mollusca > Shell > Unclassified ... | reverse complement strand
AGTTACTGTAACAGTTCCAGCTTCTGCTAGTTCAAATGTAGTTGGGTGAGAACCATACTCTTCAGCTTTTTGAGCCATAAGACCAACGTTAGCCATTGAACCCATTGTTGTAACATCGTATTGACCATTTTTAACACAGTCAGCTACCATCTCTTCATGGAACATAGCGTAAGTACTATCAGGAACTACAGCAACACACTCAACAGCCTCGCCATTTCTGTTCCACTGTTTACCACCTTCTCTTACCACAACTGGCATAGATGCATCGATAATCACATCGTTAGATGCGTTAAAGTTTGTTGTACCTTTATCAGAATCAACCATTGCGATTTCTGGGTTATCAGACTCAACAACAGCTTGGAATGCTGCTTTGATTTCAGCTTCTTTTGCATGACCAGAGATTTTATTTTCTAAGTCAGACATACCTTGGTTTGGTTTAATCCCAAGCTCTGCAAACTCAGCTGCATATTTTGTAAATACATCTTGAAAGAATACTGTAAATGCATGACCAAACATAATAGGGTCAGAGATTTTCATCATTGTTGCTTTAAGGTGGATTGACCATAAAACATTATTTGCTTTTGCATCTTCAATCGTTTTAGCGATGAAAGTTTTGAGTTTTGAAACAGACATAAATGTACCATCTAAAACTTCTTTGTCCATAGCATCAATAGTAGCTAACTCAGCACCGTTAAGAGCAATAGTCACTTTTTGTGCTTTAGTCATAGTCACTGATTTCTCATTTCCATAGAAATCTCCATCACCCGCCATATGAGCTACATAAGACTTTGGATTCTCTGGGAATGCTTTAAGTCTATGTGGGTTATTTTGTGCGAACTTCTTAACAGCTTTTGCTGCTCTTCTGTCTGAGTTACCTTCTCTTAGTACTGGGTTCACCGCTGAACCTAGGCAAGTATTGTATTTAGCTCTAATTGCTTCTTCTTCAGGAGAAGCTGGATTTTCAGGAAAATCAGGAATCTTATGCCCTTGACCTTGAAGCTCAACGATACACTCTTTTAATTGACCGATAGATGCTGAGATATTTGGAAGCTTGATAATATTTCCATCTGCTTCAAGAACAACTTCTCCAAGCTTAGAAAGCTCATCAACTGCCAGACCCATAGCTGAGAGTACTCTACCTGCTAGTGAGATATCTGAAGTGACTACTTCTACACCCGCTGCTTTAGTAAAAGCATTTACGATTGGTAACAATGAATACGTAGCTAATGCTGGTGCTTCATCAATTTTTGACCATATGATTTTTGGTAATTTTGACATATATGTTCCTTAAATTAGTATTTAGTAAGAAGATTTTAGCACTTCTGAACTATAAGCATATTGAAATGACATCTTTATCTATTCTTATCTATTTTGCATGTTTCTATACTACACAAATACCATATGTATTTCACTTTTTATCTATATATATCTAGTACTTATAAATTATTTAGATTATTTTCGAGGGAGTAATAAAGGGGTAATGAAATTGGATTACAATTTGTTTATTCGAAACTAATCGAAATATTTAAATCTAGGAACTTTTAAAAATTCCAAAAGGCTACATATGACAAAAAAGACAATATTTAATTTCTGCATTTTTGTATTCATCTTCACAGGACTTAATGCCAATGAAGATCGTATGAAAAGAGAATTTACAGTAACAACCATTGCACTTGATGCACAGAATGAAAGACTTCAAAATGACTATAATGATGAAGACAGCAATACAACAATACAAGAAGATGAAACTGAAAAAAATTAAATTATTTAATATATGAATTTTTGGAAGTGACCCCTCCTTCAAGACAATAACTCAATTCATATATTAGAATACTCCCAAAATTCATATGCTCTGTCAAATTATTTATAAAAGCACAGAGCATATATCTTCTTATTTATATGCTCTTTTAATATCTTTTTCAATCTCTGTAGGCGCAGATGCAATCTTCATAAAATCTGACATCGTTAACAAAGGGAGAGAAAGAGCAAGGAAATACTTAGGATCCATAATCACTGCTTTACCCTCTTTTATAAGAGACTGATAAGGTAAGAGGTTTGTATTACGTTCTGCGGTAATTTTGTTAAGAAATTTATTGGTTCTGCTTCGTAACTTATGCCCGACTAAAGTTGACCCATTAGGAAGTGTTAAAGTATAAGCCACATATTTCCCCGCCTTTTCATTTGTAATTTTAGAAACTAAGTCTGTTCCTTCTGCTACCTCCATCACATCATTAAAATGAGGCATTCCCATCATAAATTGATATTCAGAAAGTTCTTTTGTTTCATATTTATCGTTTACTGCATACAAATCACCAAGTGAAGAGATAAGTGATTTTAATGTATCTGTGAATTGCCCATATTTAAATGTATCTTGAAGAAATGCCATGGCAAAGTATGAGGGGTTTTGTACACGGACTTCTTTACTAGCATTGATATGTACATTCAAAGTTGCCAAATAGGTATTTGTTGCTTGAAGTTGTGCATTAGTAATCGTTAAAATAGTATGGTCTTTAAGGGGTTCTGTTTGTGCAAGAACCTTAAAACCATTTTCTTCAAGTTTCGCTTTCACAGTATCTACAGTTTGTGGTTGTGCAACATAATAAGCAGAAAGTGTTTCAGGTGCAGGTGTTCCTAATACAAACTTTTTTGTAGTAAATGTTTTCTTAGGCAGTGTGCTAACAGGAGTCAGTACTTTTTTTTCTTTTTTTATAACTTCTTTTTTTGTTTCTTTTATAACTTTAGTCGATACAACGCTAGGGTGTACTTTACTTTTTTTAAGTGCTATTATTGCTGCCTTTGCTTTTGCTAATTCCGCTTTCAATGCTGCAACTTCTCCTGTTACAATGGCACTTTTATTGTTTACTACTGCTACGGGAGAGTGTGCAGACTTATCTACCTTAGTAAAGCCCATCTCTTCAAATATCTCTACTACTTCTGCATCAATAGCTTTCATGTAATCTATACGTCTTTGATCTTTAAAATTTAATGCATTTACCCAGTTATCGACACTTGCATACCCAACATGAAGCTCATTCGTTCCTTTTGGGATGTAAAAATAAACTGAACAGGGGGCAAACATACCTGCTTCTGGTATACCTCTGTTAAAAATAGAGTTTGAAAATTTAAAGTGGCAAAGCTGTGATACCCAATATGCATCATATTTATCAAAATCTAAATCCATATCATCATACTCAAATTTAAGATCAATAAATCCTGCAATAATAAACTCATGTTTAGAAAAACGTCCATCATGCTCTGCAACAAAATCTTCAACAAAGGTCTCCAAATCATCTGTTTTCTCAAATTTCTTAATGAGTTTTGTGAGTCCATTATGAGGTAATGGCTTTGTATGCTCAAACTTTTTACTCAGTGCTGGAGTCATCTCTTTATTGATAAGTGCATCTAAAGAACCTACCATATTTTTAAATGCTTTTCTCTGTCCTTCATCTTTTTCACCAATAATATCTAGCATTGTATCTGTTGCAAGATGCCCATACCATGTGTTGTCATCTTGTTCAATATCGAGTGTTTTATAGACTAAAAAGTTATACGGTGCATACGCCCCAAAATCTGGGTTTGCAAGAAGTAACGGTCTTAATTTTTCTTTATTTAATACACCAAAAAAAGAAATCATTTCTACATTTTTTTCTTCAAACTTATTATAATAATGTACTTGAATATTTTTATTTGCTGCCACTGTCGAATAGCCTATAGTATCAAGCTTTTTTATAAGTCCATCTATCTCTATCTCTTTATTACCTTCTGACCCCTGTAACTCAGCTGTTAGTAATACATCTGCCATATTTGATTGTATATCTGCTTGTGCCACACCTAAAGTTAAAAATAAAGTCAATACCAGCTTATTTAATTTCATATCTATCCCCTTAATTGTTAAAATATATCATTTATTTTATCAAATAAAAAGTAAGAAAATCTATAATCTTTATAAATATTATTTATTTATTTATTTTTATCTAGAAGACGAACAATTTTACTCATTAGATATCTATAGTAGTGTATAAAGTTTAGCGGAAAAGTAAGAAAATCATAAGGAAGTGCCTCCATTTCTAAGTGAAATGGAGAAAGGAAAGACTATTCGTCTCCAGCCGCACCCTTGTTCATCATTGCATACATACCTTCTCTTACTTCATTAGCAAGCTTAAGAAGTTCTGGAGGAAGAGTGTGCCCACCATTTATCATAAGTTCTAAACCCATTGTATACACATAAATATCACCATTTGGTTCTTCAATGATACCGATTCTACAAGGCATAAATCCTATAAATTCACCTGAATGAGATAAAAATTTATCTGCAATACTTGGAGAACAGTAAGAACGAATATGTGTGAGAAGTCCACCATTTTTAAACAATTTACCACCTCTTGGCATTGTTTTAGAATCAACCATTGCTAGTCCATACTCTGCGCCTACTTCATCCATGATGTCAATAGCATTTTCAAATGCTTCTGCCTTTGTCATATCTTCAGGTATAACCATTTTTACTCTATGTACCATACCTTTAGCTGGGTCACCAGTTGTAAGTACCTTATCAAACATTTTCATGTATTCTGGTAGTGCATGAGAGTCAAGTTTCGCTATTTTTGGACCGATTGTTATTGCACCTATAATGGCAGCGATTACGACAATCGCTCCAATAAGTGTGAGTAAACCTTTTATTAATTTCATTGTATCCCCTTAAGTTTAATAATTCAGAATTATAATATTTATAGATAAAACTGAGTTTAATTGATGTATTATAGTTTTAATTTATGCACTTTTTGTGTAGAAAGTTATTGCTAGTATCATTTACCCTTCTACACTAAGTGATTCTTCTAAAAATACCCCTATTTCCTTAGCCTCTTCCAGTATTAACTCACTTACTTTCATCTTAGACTCTATAATGACATCAGCAAGCTTAGACTTAATATGTAGTTCCAATGGACGTTTCCCTGGATGACGTTCTACTAAGCACATAAGCTCTTCTACAATCTTAGCATCTGGCATGAGGTTGAGTGCCAGTATGAGTGGTGGCTGTTCTGGTTCAGGCACATGCTTGACTTCTTTTTCCACTTTGACTTTGGTTTTTTTTGCATCTTTAATGTTAGATATTTTCATAATATTCATACGTGTAAAGTCACCATCTTTAGTAATTTTCACTTTAAAGGCTATGGGTTTAGTAAGGTCAAAGTCCTCGTCTAATTCTTTCAAACGGTTTTCAAAGAGCATAAGTTCTATGTTTCCATGCAAGTCCATAATATTGGCAATACCAAACTTATTACCCTTCTTACTTATCTTCTCTGTGATATTTTCTATCTTCCCTATAAACATCGCTTGTGAGCCATCTGCTAAGTCATCTATTTCTGAGCTTAGTGTGTAGTTTATGCCGTCAAGTTGTTCACGGTATTTATCTAGAGGGTGACCTGAAACGTAAAACCCTAAAGACTCTTTTTCCATCTCTAGGATTTCCATAGCTTCAAACTCTTGCATATCTGTAAGTTCTAAGGTCACAGAGGTCATCTCTTCACCCTCACCAAACAAAGATCCGACAGCTTGTTTCTTTGCCTCACCTGCTTTTTTTGCAGTATCAATAATATCATCTATCTGAGAAAGCATGGCTTTACGCGAGTACCCAAAGCTGTCAAAGGCCCCTGCTTTAGCCAAAGTTTCTATCACCCTTTTATTGACCTTACTAGAGTCAATACGAGAAACAAAATCAGAAAGGTCTTTAAACTCAACATCCCCTCTGGCTTCAAGCATGGTATTGATAGCGATGTCCCCTGCCCCTTTTAATGCACCCATACCAAACATAACGACCTCATCACCATCAATGTTACGTGCTTCAAAGACCAGCCCTGATTTATTGATATCAGGGGGGAGGAGTTTCATCCCCATCTTTTTTACCTCATCAACATACTTCACCACTTTGTCCGTATTGTTCTTTTCTAACGTCAAGATAGCCGCCATGAATTCTGTAGGGTAGTAATGTTTTAAGAATGACGTATAAAAAGTAATCATCGCGTATGCTGCTGAGTGAGACTTGTTAAAACCATACCCAGCAAACTTTACAATGAGTTCAAAGAGTTCTGATGCTTTTGCTCTATCGAAGCCCTTTTTAGCTGCACCATCAGCAAACTCACCTTGGAGTTTATCCATCTCTTCTTTGACTTTTTTACCCATGGCACGACGTACCAAGTCTGCACCACCAAGGCTAAAACCACCGATGGTTTGTACTATCTGCATAACTTGCTCTTGATAAACAATGACCCCATAGGTAGGCTTTAGTATAGGTTCTAGTTCAGGGAAAGCATAGGTAATTTCTTGACGTCCATGCTTACGTTCCACAAAGTCATCTAGCATCCCAGACTCCATAGGCCCAGGACGGTAGAGTGCGAGCATCGCGATGACATCTTCAAAACCATTTGGCTTCAATTTTTTAGCCAAATCTTGCATCCCTGCAGACTCTATCTGGAAAAGTCCTAAGGTATCTCCTTGTCCGATGTACTTGTAGACTTCAGGATCTTCTATGTTCTCTTCCACGAAGTTGATGCGCTTACCATGACGACGCTCTACAAGTTGTAGTGCTTCCTCTATGACCGTAAGCGTTTTAAGTCCAAGGAAGTCAAACTTGATTAAGTCTACATCTTCCACATACTTACCAGAGTACTGCGTTGCTAATGTGTCTAAACCTGTTGGTTTAAACAGTGGAGTCTTTTGCCATAGAGGTTCATTACTTATCACCACACCTGCCGCGTGTGTACCCGCATTTCGGTTCAGTCCTTCAAGCGCCAATGCATACTCCCAAGTACGTTTCGCTTGAGGGTCACTTTCCAATAATGCTTTTATTTTTGGCTCTTTCTCATACGAGCCTTTTAAGTCTATCCCCAGTTCATCAGGGATGAGTTTCGCCATAGCGTCAGCCTTAGAGTATGGCATGTCAAGTACACGTGCCACATCACGGATGACCCCTTTTGCAAGAAGCTTACCAAAAGTGATAATCTGTGCCACGTTCACACGTCCATATTTTTCTACCACGTAGTCAAGTATCTCTTGTCTACGTGCTTGACAGAAGTCCATATCGATATCTGGCATACTTATACGCTCAGGGTTAAGAAACCGCTCAAACAGTAGCCCATAAGGCATTGGGTCAATATCGGTAATACCTAGTGAATACGCTACCAAAGAACCTGCCGCAGACCCACGACCTGGACCTACAGGTATGCCCATCTGTTTGGCTGCATCCACAAAGTCCCAAACGATGAGCATATAGCCAGGGAACTTCATATCGTTAATGATGTCCATCTCCACTTTGAGTCTGTCCCTGTACTCTTCATGTTTCTCTTGAGGTACTATTTTAAGACGTTCTTCCAGTCCACGTTTAGACTCTTCCACAAAAAGAATAATGTCATTTTCAAGGGAATACTCTACATCAGGAAAAGGCATCTCTATATGTGACTCTTTGGCACGCTCTCTTGCAAATTTGAAGTTAGGAGGTGTTGGATCTCCCAGCTTTATTTCTAAGTTACATTTATCTGCTATCTCTTGCGTGGCTTCTAGTGCTTCTGGTATGTCAGCAAAAAGTGCTGCCATTTGCTCTGGTGACTTTACATAAAATTCATGTACCGAGTGGCGAAGACGATTAGGGTCATCATAAAGTTTGTTCATCGCGATACACATAAATGCCTCATGTGCATCTGCATCTGGTTGATTGGTGTAGTGCGTATCATTCGTAGCCACAATTTTGATACCCGTCTCTTGAGAAAGTTTGATGATTTGCTTATCTATACGGTGCTGATCACCAATCCCATGACGCATAAGTTCTAAGTAAAAGTCATCACCAAAAACATCTTTGTACTTAAGTGCTACACGCTTTGCTTCATCATATCCCTTGGCACCAAACTTGATGTTACGATCACTAAGGTTAAGGTTCCAGTTGATTTCACCTTGTAAACATGCAGAAGAACAAATAAGCCCTTCTGAATTTTCTTTTAATAACTGCCAGTTAATACGTGGATAGTAATAAAATCCTTTTATATACGCCTGAGAAGATAAATACATAAGATTCTTATAACCCACATCATTTTTAGCATACAAACAAAGGTGAAAACGCTGACGTACAGACTTGTCATCAAGCTCTTCTTGATTATGTACATACGCTTCCATACCTATAATAGGTTTGATACCCTCTTTTTTCATCGTATTATAAAAGTCAATAGCCCCAAACAAGTTACCATGGTCTGTCATAGCCACAGATGTCATACCAAACTCTTTTACCTTTTTAGCAAGGGCTTTTATCTTGTTTGCACCATCTAGGAGCGAGTATTCTGTGTGTAAATGTAAGTGGGTAAACTGAGGGGTGTATTTTGGTTCTTCTGACATGTATAACCTTTACGTATATTAAAATTCAATATAGCAAAGGTTTGGTGAATTTGGGGTTAAATGAATAGGTTTTATTGTATTCATAATATTGACATAAAAACTGTAGGTTTGATACAATCAAACATCTTATTTACATATCCTACACCCTTTTACTTCCATACCCAAAACAAAAACAGACTCCCCAGTACAAGATTAAACCAGCTCACTCCTGCCCTAAACATCTCTTCAAGTTCTCCATAGAGCCAACGGTACATGGAAAGTGGCTCGGTTATGCTATGAGTATGTGCCCATTGTATAAGCTCATCTTGCCATATAAAGGTAATAAGCTCAGGTACAAAGAAAAAAAGAATGATTCCCACAATTCCCCAAGGTGTTTTTTTAGGTTTTATGCGCGTGACTGCTTCTTTCAGTTTTGGGTCGTGGTCAATTCGATTTTGAATCTCTTTTATTTTGTCTCTCATAGGCTAACAGTAGTCTAAAAGCATCCCATCTTTTACAGCTTGCATAGACGCTTTACCTACAAGACGTTCAACAATAGCAAGCCCAAAGCAGACTGCTGTTCCAGGACCTTGAGAAGTCATAACATTGCCATCTGTAACTACTTTCATGTCATCTCTATATCCTGGATGGTCTATCTCCTCTTTGGCTCCAGGGTAACAGGTATAGTCATTACCAAGTACCCCCGCTTTTTTAAGCACAAAAGGTGCTGCACACATAGCCCCTATAATTTTTTTTTCTTTAAATTCTTGCACTAACGTTATCACCCTTGCATGTTCAGCCAAGGCATAAGTGCCATCCCACCCTCCAGGAAGAACCATCATATCAAAGTCATCAGATATAACATTCTTAAGAGCAGTATCTGCTTTGATGCCAATACCATTTGCCCCTATAACTACTTTGCCATGTGAAAGTCTATCATCAATGTACGCTATACGTACTTCAATACCTCCACGACGCATAGTATCTATGAGACCTACTGCTTCTACTTCTTCAAAACCCTCTGCTAGAGGTAATAATACTGATGCCATTGCATAACTCCTATCTTTTTAATTATCAAAGATTATAACACGATTACCATGAACGTACAGTTTGATGACAAGAGAGACATTTACTAAGAACTCTTAAATAATTTCCTGCAGCATTATATCTATCACCCTTTTCAAATGTTATTAAAATATCATCGGCAAGGGAGGTAATATCTTTTGCTTGCTTTTTCGCATATACTAATGTATTAAACCCATCTTTTGTCACCCCTGCTTTTATAAATGACTCTGTATGTTTTACTCTCTCTTTTAAGTCTTTCACACCATTTTTAACAACATTGATATTGTTATAAAGAAAACCTTTTTGTATGGTAGCAAGTGCCGTTTCCATTTCTTGCATATTTTTCATCCTGTCTGGGTGGATGTGTTCTTGTCCAGATAAAAGACTTCCTAGTAAAAGTGTAGCTAAGATTATTTTTTTCATTTGTCTACTCCTGTTATAATAATTTTATATATTAATTATAACAAAAGATTTAAGTATAATAATTGATAAGTATCAATTATGAAAAATTATATTGTAACTTTCGCGTACATACCTGGGAAAATATTTTTATCACCTCGTTCAAAACGTATACGCATTTTAATTTTATGTGTCATAGGGTTTGCATCTGGAACGATAGCATGTATGATACCCTTTGTTTTATAGTGTATAGATGGTATTTCAACTGCAACTTTCTGTCCCATATGCACCCGTGAAATAATACTTTCAGAAAGAGAGACATCTATCTCTAAACTTTCCATATCTACGAGCATTATGGTAAGCATACCAGGCATAACCATATCACCTACCTTTATATTGCGTCGAACAACTACCCCATTTGAAGGTGCTTTCATTTTAATATAATTATAGGTACTTGCTAATTGTTTAGCCTTTATATTTGACTCTTTAACCATAATTTGCATAGCATGTAACATCGTTTCAACATTGGCAGCTTCTGCATCTAAATCTGCCATATCCATAAAATTAATTTTATTATCATTTCGATAGGTGTCTTTTAGTCTTGATTTCTTAGTATTAACTCGTTTAAGTTTGTCACGCCAAAACTCAACCATCACTTTTGATTGTTCTAACATAAGGTCAGCCTGCATTTTCATCATATCAAATTCTGCAGACTCCATTTCATAGAGATCATCTTCACGTTTTACTTTATCACCGATTTTGACAAAGACTTTTTTCACATATCCCATAAACCGTGAACCAATCATCTGTTGTCCATCAGACACTACGGTTCCTGTAAGTTTAATTTCGTCCTTAGACTGTGCTGTACTCAAATTTATTTCAGTTGCACCAACAATACTACTGAATAATAATACAACAAGTATATTTCTTCTCATTCTAATCCTTACCATTTTCTTAGACTAGTATGACACTTCATACATTCTGCAGAGACTCTATTGTATACATTTAACGCATATTGTACGTCCCCAGCCTTAAAATGTTCAATAATACTATCTGCATATTTTTGGATTCTTCGTTGTGTTCTCCCTGTCATAGCCGTATTATTATTCATCCATTTTTCATAGACATCTTTAGTGTGTTTTTCTGCAGCAGTAGGACCTACTTTAATAATTGTCGACTTCAAATCCTTTGCACCAGCAGTCACAATGTCTAGGTTATTATAAAAAAAGCCTGACTGAATATCTTGCATTGCGTGTGCCATCTTTTGCATATCTAAGATTCTATCTCCTTGAGTATAGCCTTCTGCCAATCCTAAAGTTACAAATGCCATACAAATGATTAATACTTTTTTCATTTTATCCACCTTCTTTTTATTTTAATCATATACAAAACAAATCATAATAGACTAAAAATTGCAATTAATTTTATTGTTAATACTAGAATTGTATCAAATTAACGCTAAGACTTTTCACTTATAAGTTAAAAATCTATCAATTCATATTAAAAACTTATGCTTAATTATACATTTTAAGTTATAATTAAAAATAAGAGAGTTACAATTTTAGTACGACAAATAAAAGGACTAACAATGAAAAAAATCGTAATAACATCTGTAGCTGTAGCTACTATGCTCACATCCTCTCAAGCAAATTTTAGCTTTGGAGACATGTTTAAAGACATGAAAGATGCCGCTATGTCATTTTCAAGTGACGCAAAAGATACTGTAACATCCATGAAAGATGGACTGGTAGAAGTATCAAAAAGTGCAGAACGTACGACCACAAATGTAAGTGGAGATGCTAAAGATTCACTGGTGAAAGCATCTGATGATATGAAAACGATGGAGGTTAATACCACATCTAATGCAAAGACTGTTGTCACAGAAGTATCTACTGACACAAGAGAAGCTGTGAAAAGTACAACAACCGACTTAAAAGATTCAGCCGTTGTTGCAAGTACAGAAATGAAAGATTCTACTATTTCTGTTTCATCAGATACAACGAACACAGTCAAAACAGTTTCAACCGATGCAGCGACTTCCGTAAAAAGCATTTCAGACAATACAAACAAAACTGTCTCAACGGTTTCAACCGATGCAACAGCTTCTGTAAAAACAGTGAGTGATAATGTAAATGATTCTGTGAATACAGTTACATTAGATAAATAAAAACTTCTAAAACTCTCTTCCTTTGCTAAGAATAGACATACGTTATTCTTAGCCTTTCTTAAAAAAATAATTTATTATAGAAAATTTGATACTATGTATATAATAAAATCTATCTATTTAATATAGTAAATACTTAATATAAATTAATATTATTTACTTATAAGTTCCAATTAAGTCAATTTTATTTATAATGGCTACATGACAAAATTAAAAGGACACACAATGAAAAAAATCATTACGACATCTGTGGCAGTAGCTGCACTATTAACAAGCGCTCAAGCAGACTTCAGTTTTGGAGATATGTTTAAAGATATGAAAGATGCTGCTATCAGTATGAGTAAGGATGCAAAAGATTCTGTAACATCTATGAAAGATGGTATAGTAGAGACTTCTAAGTCTGCTGAAAGAACAGTAACTAACGTAAGTGCAGATGCAAAAGATTCTACAGTTAAAGTATCTGACGATCTTAAAACTGCTGAAGTATCTACTTCTAAAGACTCTAGAGATTCTGTTGTTTCTGTATCTACGGACACTAAAGAGTCTATTACTAACACAACAAAAGACCTTAAAGATTCTGCAACTATCGCTTCAAAAGATATGAAAGACTCTGCTATTTCTGTATCTAAAGATGTAAATGATGCTGCTAAAACTGTGTCTAATGATACTACAACTTCAGTAAAAACTGTTTCTGATAACGCAAGTTCAACTGCAACAACTGTATCTAATGATACTACTAGTTCTGTAAAAACTGTTTCTGACAATGTAAATGATTCTGTGAAAACAATTTCAGCTGATGACTATGCAGAGTATATGAAACTGAAAGAAACTGCTACTAAATAATTCTATTGTATAAATAAAATTTATACCTAAAAAAAGGCTACCATTACCTTTGGTAGCTTTTTACTTCTCTTCTCTTAAAATCATAATTTTACTTTATTATATACATTCTTTTTATGCTAAAATATTTATACTAATTAATAAAAGGATATTTGTGACACACTTTATCAAAAAAGCCATTATTACATTTACTTTGTTTCCAACATTTATGTTTGCAACCGTATCAGAGGATACAAATACACAAGTTAAAAATGTTAAAACAAATGAACTTGCAATATATTATACCCTGAAGGGTAGTATAGAAAAAGAATATAATATACTAATAGAAAAAAAATTGAAAAGTATCGGCTTTCGATTAACTGACCCACATAAAAGAGTGAATGATCAATATGAAGCCAAGTATGGTTCAACTGTGCTTGATGTGTTAAGCTTTATGCCTGTAGTCAGAGACAGTACTATTTTACCTTTACTCAATATTGATCCACGTATTGCAGGGTTTGCTCCATTTAATATTGTAATTCATAAGAAACTTGATGAAAATGTAACCCATGTGGGGCATCTCATGCCAAATGTTATGCTCGATATTTTAGGTATTGAAAATAAAGAAGTACGAAGAAAGTTTTCCTCTACTTTTAAAGCGTTAGATGCAACAATAGCACATGAGTTAGGTGGTCATATAGCGACAATCCCTTATAAAAAACTTCCTGAAAAAACGATGATTAACTATGAATATGAATTTGAAGCACCAGAGGATATGGATGATTTTATCGATGAATTTCAAAATACTTTTGAGCTGGCATTCATTGATAAAGGCTATCTTATAGCAGGGTATCACAACTTTATGGAAGCTACGAGTAATGCAGAAGAAATACTCTCTGACTATAATGCCTTTTGGACATATTCTTTATGCCATTTAAAGTTTTCATACAATATGTTTGATAATGAAGGCGGACGACCAGAAGCTGGACTCTTTGCACCATGTACTATGTATATGTATATTAGAAAAGGTAGCAATAAACTTGTAGTTGGTATGTTTAGGCTACATAACTGGTCAGATACACTTAACATTACAGATGAGACGAGATTAGGACTTATTGAACAGCTTGATACTGAAATACCTGCTATTTTAGAAGGTCTAGGTATGCAATCTGTACCTAATGTAAATCCATTACTTTCACAAACAACAAATACACCTAATACACATAGCAAAAAGAAAAAAATAAGTGTTGCACTAAAAAAAGAAACTGTACAAGTAAAAGAAGATACTCATAAAAATATTAAGAGCCCCGCCAAAGAAGTAAAAAAAGACGTACCAAAAATATCAACATCCACACAGATAACAAGTAATGTCCAACAAATAAATGTTAATGGGAAAACAGTGACCATTACTATTCCAAAAGTTCCAACTGTTATTACACTTGATAAACAATCCTCACAAGGGAATGCAGGAAGAAGTATTACATTTTCAAAGCGTGTCCCACCTAACTATGTACCACATAGTTTTGATAGAGGACAAAAAGCAAAAACATCTACACATACAAGGATTGGTGAAGTTAATAAAGGAAAAATATCTGCTTATCTTCGTGGAAAATCTATGTCAGTCGATACAGTCAAAGAAAAACTAAGTGCTTCAGGATTTAAAATACTTGCAGAAGCGCCTGTCAATAAACAAGGAGATCTTATCTCTATTGTATTTACGGATAAAGCATTAGTTGCTATGGCAAGTAAAGAGAACAGAGGCTTTATGGCATCATTACGTGCATTGGTAGATACAAAAGAGAAAACCATAAGCATCACCAATCCTCTTTATATGGCAAAAGGCTTTTTACAGAGTGACTTTGATGAAAAAACTGCAAATAAAGTACTTGTACGACTACTCACACAGTTTACTGACTTAACCAACTCTAAAGATACTCTAAAATATCAGCTTCTACCAAAATACCAATTTATGAATGGAATGCCAAAGTATGAAGATATGGTAGAAGTTGCATCAGGTGCGAACTTACTTACTAAAATAAAAAATAATGATAAAGTTGTCTTTACACAAACTCTCGATAGTGGAGCAACACTTATAGGTATTAAATTAAGTAAAAGAACAAGAAAGTTTACAAAAAGAATTGGTAGAAACAATGCAGGAATGCTTCCTTACCCTATTTTAATAGAAAATGGGAAAGCAAAGATACTTGATCCTAAATACTATATTTCATACATGTACCCAATGTTAACGATGTCAGAGTTTATGACTATTGCTACAGTACCTGATGCAATGCTAAAAGATTGTGAAAAAGTGTTTAAATAAAAGGTTTCTTGTATACGCGTACAATACCCAATGAGAAGCATTGGGTATCGTTTATAATTGGAAAATCTATTTAGCTTTCTCCAAATATTTCCCTTCAACCGTATCAACTACAATTTTTTGCCCTTCCAAGATAAAGAAAGGTACTTGTACTACCGCACCAGAATCAAGAGTCGCTGGTTTTTTACCACCTTGAGAGTCACCTTTAAAGTTTGGTGGTGTTTCTACTACAGTCAATGTAATCGTTTGTGGGATTTCAACAGAAATTGCTTTATCATTGTGAAACAAAATATCTGCTTCCATACCATCTATCATGTATTCAAATGTCTCTTTACCTACTTGCTCATGCGTAAGCCCAATCTGATCATAGGTAGTTGTATCCATAAACTGAAGCATCTCACCATCATCATAAAGGTATTGCATCGTTTTTTGTTCTAACTCTGGTACATTAAATTTATCTCCAGCATGTACAGTTTTTTCTATCACTTTACCTGTTTGAAGATTTTTAATTTTCATACGTACAAAGGCTGCACCTTTTCCAGGTTTAACATGATGTGCCTCCACTACCCTATACGGATTTCCCGTTACTTCAAGTCTCACACCTTTTTTGATATCACCCATTCCGATTGTAGCCATAGTAGCTCCTTAAAAAAATTATGAGTGATTATATCAAATAGATGATTTAAAGGGGTTAAAGTGTTGTTATGAGTCCATGCCCATAACAACAAAGAGAAGTTACTTCGTAATTGAAATATTACTTGGATGTTCAATATCACACTGTGCAGTTTTATCAAAATCCATTGCTTTAGAATTATCCATAAGTACAGGAACAAATAAAAGCGATACAAATACCGCTGCCACGGTACCAGAGATAAGGGCTACACCCAATCCACCAAAGACTGGGTCACTTGCAAGCAATGCAGAACCCAATATAATAGCAACTGCTGTTAGCGCAATTGGTTTTGCTCTTGTAGCAGCTGCAACGGCTATAGCTCTACGTTTTTTCATACCTTCACACTCCATGAGTGACTTCGCAAAGTCAATTAGAAGTAGTGAGTTCCTTGAACTAATCCCAATTAATGCAATAAACCCAATAAGAGAAGTCGCTGTCAAAAAGAATGTCTCAGTGGTAAACCAATTGGCAATCCAGTGACCAACAATAACACCAATGAGAGAAAGAAATGAACCTAAAAGTACAATACCAGAAATGGCAAAACTCTTATAGTAAATTACCAACAGTAAAAAGATAAGAATAAGTGCAGAGATAAATGCACCACCTAAGTCTCTAAAAGTATCTAAAGTTACTTTCATTTCACCATCCCAACGTATAAGGAATTTTTCATGCGTCTTTTTATCTTCTAGTTTTAAGTCAAACATATATGTAGAGATACCCTCTTTTGTAATAATATAATCTTTTGCAAACTTTTCTAACATTACATCACGCGCTTCAAGTAAAGGATACACTTGAGAAACCATATCTGTCTCAGCAATGACATTCACCATACGTGATAAATCTTTATGCATAATCATCGTGTTTGACTTTACTTCACGAATAGTGACCACCTCAGAAAGAGGTACCATCATACCTCTCATGTTCATAAGGTTTAAAGAAGAAAGCTTACTTTGTAGCGCTTCTTTATTTGATTGAGGAATATTTTTACTCTCTTTATCAAGTACTAAAAATATTGGTATTTGGTCTGGATTATTTTTAGAGTTTTTATGTGCAATGACCATGCCTTCAAAACCTAAATAAAGAATATTATTTACCTGTTTCACACTCAATCCTGAACGAGCAATTTTTTCTTTATCTGGGATAAGTTCAAATTTCATAAAATTCTCATCTGTCATCAAATCAATATCTACTAAGCCCTCTGTTTCTGATAGTACATCTGCTACATCCACAGATAAACTACGTATTCTTGAAAGATTTTCACCATGAACCTCTACTACAATAGAGGCTAAAGTAGGAGGTCCAGAAGGCTGTTCAACAAATTTTATATTGGTTCCTCGAAACAAAGGTACACATGCTTTTTGTATTACTTGTCTTATGCGTTGCACCATAAGAAAAGAAGGTTCTTCTCTATGATGCTTGTCTGTTAGGTTGACAGATATTTCTGAAACATTTTCAGTTTGTTTCATACCTGCACCTTTAACCAACCCCGCATAGTCCAAAGGTATACCTTGACCTAAAAAAAGTTCAATGTTCATCACTTCTTTCTCTTTTTTCAAAAAGTTAATCACACAGGAACTCACTGCTTTTGTTTGATCAATAGATGAACCCTTTGGTGTATCGACATAGATAGAAAATGTATTATCACTCTTACCTGGTAACATTTTAGCCAGCACCATTTTAGTAGGAAACATTAACAAAGATAAGAAAAAAGCAATCGCTGTTAAAACAATAATGAGTGTCTTTTTAAATTTACTATCAAGAATACCATAAATTAAACTTTCTAGATTTTTCATTATTTTTTCCCTTCTTCCAAATCAGATTCATGGCTATGTCCATGTTCGGGCTTTTTCAATAATCTCAAACTTAAATATGGTGTAAATATGTAAGCAACAAATAAAGATGCAATAAGTGCCACTGGTACATTATAAGGAATTGGCTTCATAAATGAGCCCATCATCCCTCCCACAAATGCCATAGGTACCATTGTTAAAATAATCGCTAACGTAGCAACATTTGTTGGTGCCCCAATCTCATCCGTAGCTTCAATGAGAATCTCATCCATCTCTTTGTCTTCCGCCCCATGTGCATGTAAGTGCCTATGGATATTTTCAATAACAATAATAGCTGCATCGACCAAAAGTCCTAATGACAAGAGTAAAGCAAATAGAGTAATTCTATTCATAGTTTGTCCAGTCATCCATGCAGTAAAAAGTGTCACAGCCAAAATAGCTGGTACTGAAAAGGTGACAATAATAGACTCTCTCCAACCTAAAGCAAAGACCAACATAATAGCTATAATTGCAATGGTAATAAGTAAGTGATGCATCAACTCATTTACTGCTTCATTTGCTCTTTCTCCATAGTCTCTTGTTATAAGATAACCTATACCCTCTTTGGCAAATTCATCTTCATACTCTTTGAGAATTTCCACAACATCTTCAGAAACAAATACAGCATTAGTGCCTGCCAGTTTTGCAATGGTCATAGTAATTTGATTTCTCTCTTTTGAAAGCTTCGTACTATTTGCATCTTTAAGCAATATTTTGGCTGTTTTAAAATTCTGTATATCTACACCTTCTGTCACTTGTGCTACATCTTTTAAATAGATAGGAGAACCCATATATTGGGCAACAATAACATTTCCAACATCTTTAACATTTTCAATGGCATTTTTCACACCAAATATTATTAGTTTATTGTCTTGCGTTCGCCCCTTAACATCAGGGACATCTACAGCAACAGACTCAACTGCTTTCATAATCTGACCTAAGGAAAGATGGTAAGCCGAAAGTTTACCCATATCAACTTCAATATTATATTGTGCTTTTCTTGCTCCCTTTAGTGTTGTTTTAGCTACATTATCTACAGCGTTAATATGTTGTTGAACCCTACGTACTGTTTCAAATAACTTCACATCATCAATACTACTTCCTTCTTTAGGATAAAAGGCTACAGTAACAATAGGAATGTCAATATCTATATCAAAAGGTTTGATAATAGGTTGCATAACCCCTTTTGGCATTTGATCCATATTTTGCATGACTTTATCATATAACTTAAGGTTTGAATCTTCCCTATTCTCACCAATAAAATACATCACATTCACAATACCAACATTGTCCATAGCCATACCATAAATATGCTCAATACCACGGACTTCTCTAAGCTTACGTTCAAGTGGGTTGACAATAACATTTTCTATTTCTTGAGGCGTAGCTCCTGGCATAATTACCATCACTGCACCGCCAGATATAGCAATTTGAGGGTCTTCCTCTCTTGGCATAGTACTTAGTGCGAGATATCCCATAAGCAAGAGGAGGGCTCCCAGAACTGCGGTAAGGGGGTTATGTAAAAAACCTTTTGCAAACTTTCCTGCAACATTTATAATTTGATACTCTTTTTTCTGTTCCATAGGGCCTACTTAATAAGAATTTTGGTGTACATACCAGGATAAACGGAACGACCTTTTAAGTCGAAATTCATTTTTATTTTAAATTTATGTGTCATAGGATTTGAGCTAGGAATGATTGATATTATCTTTCCTGTAGTTTTAAATCCAATCGAAGGAATTTGAATAATTACTGCTTTATTCATTGCTATATATTTCAATTGAGTTTCTGAAATTTCTGCAATAATTTTTAATTTACTTAAATCTGTCAATACCACTGCAGGCATACCCGGTATAGCCATTTCACCTTCATTTAGTTTTTTTGCAACTATCACCCCTTCATTGGGTGCGTGTATTTTAAGATAATTATATTGATTTAGTACTTCTTCTTTTTTAGCTTCTGCTTGTCTCACTTGTTGTTCAGAAATCTTCACCATATCTCTTAAATTTTTTGCTGCAAGTTGTAGGGTTTCTAACTCGTATTTTGAAACCATTTTTTTCTTGTAGAGCCTTTGATGTCTTGAAAGATTTGTCAGTACATTATTGTATTGATTTTTATTCATTTGTAAGGCAAGTCTCGCTTGCGAAATACCCAAATCTACTTGACGTTCTGCAGATTCAATTTCTATAGAATCTATCTCATATAGAAGCTGACCTTTCTTTACTATATCTCCTTCAGAGACTGCCATTTTTCTCACATACCCCATATATCTACTCGTTATCATTTTTTGATTATCTGAAACCACTGACCCACTTAGATTAATCTCTACTGCATCTACTGTTGTAGCCAGTAATGCTAAAGTAGCTATTACTATTTTCATTACCTGATTCATACTTTCCCTCCTGCATTTAAAATACTATTTAATTCAAAGATTTTTGTATTACGTTTATTTTTGACCGTAAGCAACTTTAATAATATTTCTAATTCTTTAGACTGTTTTATCAATACATCTGAGATAGAAATAATACCCTCTTTATAACGTGCTCTATAATTTTTATATACCTTTTGTGAAAATATCAACTGCTTTTTAAAACTTGTTACATCTGCATTGGCAGAAAGTATCTCAGTTTGTAATTTTTTCACTTTTAGCCCTATTCCACTCTTAGCTAACGCAACTTGATTTTCTACCATCATGTAGTTTACTTTTGCACGTTCAAGGTTTGCGACATCTATACCACCATTAAAAATATTCCATTTCAACTGAATACCAAAAGTATAGGAATCCTTTTCTCTAAACTCATTCCAAAACTGATTATCTGCTGATCCATATTCAGCAAAAGCACCTAAAGTTGGCAGAAAATTTGCTTTTTCAACATTCAATGCCATCTTTGTAATTTGTAAGCCCAAAAGTGCTTTTTGAATATCTATATTATTGCCTTCAACTTCATCCTTGTCAATATGAGGCATAGGTGCCATATCATTGACTCTCTTGATTGAACTTATTTCAGTATTTAAAAGAAATGAGAGAAATTGATAGGCTAAATCACGATTTAATTTTGCCTGATTATACATACTTTGTGCCTCTACTTTACGTGCTTGTACTTCCAAGACATCAATATCTTGCGCATACCCTTCTTTTTTCATCGTATGTACAATAGATTCTAAACGTTTGATATTTCTAATAATTTTTGAAAGATTTGAAATATAATTACTCACCAATGAAATATCATAAAATGCTTTCTTTGTTTGAAAAATTTTTTCATTTTCTAACTTTTGTGTGTTAAATTGACTCATACGATGCATCGCAGATGTGATACGTCCATACTCTGTAAGCTTACCACCTGTATACACAGGAAGCATATATGATATTTTTGTTTGGTAATGGTTCCTTGTATCAGGATAATTCAAATTACTTGGTGGTGGACTAAATGGATCTCTCCCAGCATTAAAGTTATCAAAAAATTCTTGTGCACCAAAATCACCAAAAGTTGCTTCTCTACTCTGTAACTTAAAACCAAAAACATTTCCTGCATCATTTGAGCGCATGGCGGTAAGACTAGCATCTAGTTTTCCATAATGATGCCCTTTAGCAGCTTTTGCTTCGTACTCCTTCATTTGTGTTGCAAAACGAGATATTTTCAACTCCAAGTTGTGTTTTTCTAACATTTTAAATGCTTGAGATAACGTCAGATTTTTCACTCCTGCCGAAAGATATAATGGTATAAGAATACTTAAAAAAAGAATTTTTTTCAACAACATGTAATTACTCCCCTAATTAGTAATTATTATAACGTAAGATAAAGATTTTACCTAGTGTTTGAAACCAATATTACGCTATTTTCTTCGTGATTTTACATCATATAATATTAAATTATCTTTAACATTATATTTAATTATAATAAATTAAATTGATTATCTTACAGGGAGATCCTGTAAGTTTTATAGACTAGCGTGAGAAACACTAATAAAGGCATCTAAAGATGAGAGTTCATCTAATATTTTCTTAGTTACAATACCATCCACACGTACTACTGCAAGTGCTTGCTCTTTCGAATCACGCCCAAGCCTAAAATCAGAGATATTCAATCCATTTTTTGCCATGATATGACCCACATCCCCAATAACACCGGGAGTATCTGTATTTCTAAAGAAAATCATTGTCCCTTTTGGTTCAACATCTAAAATATAATCATCTATCTCAATAATTCTTTGTACCGTGTCATCAAAAACTGTACCTGCAATAGAGATAGTCCCCTCTGCTGTGGTAAGTTTTATGCCTACCTTATTGGTAAAACCACTGTTATTAGGTTTTACTTCTTTTGTAATTTCAATACCACGTTCTTGGGCAACAAATTCTGCATTCACATAATTTACTTGGTCACCAAGTGACTCAGTAAGTACACCAACCGTTACAAATGTTCCCATAGACTCTATATACTCTGCCACAGGACCAGATGCCATTACTTTAATTGACTTAACCGCAGATTTTGTTACCTGTGCTGATAAATGTCCTATTTTTTGGATAAGTTCAAGATATGGTCTTACAAAATCAGGTAATTCATTCTCTTTAATTGGCAAGTTCAATGCATTAGGATAAGAAATACCTTTTGCTGCAGCAATCGCATTTTCTGCTGCTTGAATAGCAATATTCTTTTGTGACTCTTTCGTATTGGCTCCAAGGTGTGGTGTTACCGTTACATTATCTAAGTCAAGTAGTGGATGATCGATAGCTGGTTCCTTATTGAATACATCAATCCCTGCCATAGCAATCTTACCATTAGTAAGTCCCTCTAAAAGTGCATCTTCATCATAAAGTCCACCTCTGGCACAGTTAATGAGTATTACACCATCTTTCATCTTCGCTATTTCATCTTTACCGATCATACCAATTGTCTCAGTATTTTTAGGTGTATGAATAGTAATAATATCACAAGATAAAATGTCTTCAAAGTTTTTTGTATAGGCAACATCAACGTCTGTTGCTTTAGATGCATCAATGTATGGGTCATACGCAATCACATCCATTTCAAATGCTTTAGAACGGATACCCACACGAGAACCAATATTACCAAACCCAATAATTCCAAGTTTCTTGTCTTTAAGCTCAGTACCATACCAATCTTGTCTTCTCCATACACGGTCAAGCTTTAAATTATTATGTGCATAGGGAAATTTACGCACACAAGAAAGTAAATGTGTCATAGTAAGTTCAACTGCAGCTATAGTATTTGCAGTAGGTACATTCATAATGACAATACCTTGCTTAGAGGAACCAGGGATATCAACATTATCTACACCTACACCCGCGCGTACAACCGCTGTTATTTTTTTTGCGCTTGCTAAGAATTTATCATCTACATCTGTAGAAGAACGTGTAATAGCTACATCTGCTAAAGGGATAATCTCAGCAATCAATTTATCTTTTGGTTCATCTGCTGCATTAATAAATTCTATTTCACTGTCATTGGCTAAAATATCTAGCCCATCTTGATGGATATGGTCACAAACAACAATTGTTTTTTTTGACATTGTATAACCTTTTTTATAAATTTGAATATATGAAGATATGCGAAATTCGCATAGACTAAACACCCTCATAAGAGTGTTTAGTGAAGTATAATTATTTTATTTTTTTAGTATGTCGCCAAAAGCATCACCTAAAGTCATGCTATCATCTTGGTCTAAGTTAAGCTGATCCATTGCTTCTCTCTCTTCTTGACGTTCAAGTTTTTTAACAGACACTCTAATTCTGTCATTGCTTGCATCAATAAAGCTAATTACACCTTTGATTTCTTGACCTTTTTCAATTTCTTCAAATTTAAGTGGGTAAAGATCTTCTGTTCTGATAAGTGCATCAACATTCTCTTCAAGTGAAATAAATACACCAAAGTCTTTTGTATCTTTCACTGTACCTGTTACGATTGCACCATTTTTATGTGTTTCAGCAAATGCTTTTATTGGTGAAGCTTCAAGCGCCTTTTTAGAAAGTGAAATTTTACCAGCATCTCTATCGATTTTGATAATTTTCACTTCTACTTCATCCCCCACTTTAAGTTCTGATTTAGCGTTTTTAGACTTATCCCAAGAGATTTCTTGATTATGCAAAAGACCTTCAATAGCCCCAACTCTGACAAATGCTCCAAAATCAGTAATTGACGTTACCATACCATTTACAAGATCACCTACTCTATTTTCAGCAGTAAATGCATCCATTGGCTTAGGAAGAAGATTTTTAAGACTTACTCTAAGTCGTCTACCTTCTTTATCGATTTCAATCACTTCAACATTAATGTCAGAATTGTTTTCTAGGTAATCTTTAGGATGTTTAACATTTTTGTCCCAAGAAATTTCAGATACATGCAGGAATGCTTCAAGATCTTCACCAAGGTCAACAAATACACCGTAAGGTTCAATATTAGAAACAGTAGCAGTTACTGTGTCCCCTACACCAATAATTGCATCAATGTCAGCCCAAGGATCTGGGTTTGCATCTTTAATAGAAAGGGAAAGGTGTCTTTTCTTTTTATCATACTCAAGCGCGATAACATTAACTTCATCCCCTTCAGCAAAATATTTAGATGGATTTACCGGTCCTTTGTGAGAAATTTGTGAGTAATGAACAAGACCGTCCATACCACCTACATCTACAAACATACCATAAGAAGTAATTTTCTTAATTGTTCCAATTACTGGATCTTTATTTTCAAGTAATGCACCAACTATTTCATCTGTTTTTGCTTTATCTCTTTCAATAAGTTCTTTTCTAGAAACAACAACTGAACCTTTTTCTTTATCTACTTTAACGATAACAGCTTTTACTTTTTTACCTACAGCTTCTACACCTGGTTTGGATGAAAGATAAGAGAGTGTACGTGGCATGAAAAATTCTAAACCATCAACTTCAACAACGTAGCCACCTTTGTTTTTCTTAGTCACAACACCTTCAATGATGTAC